>Ga0082212_10006499_pt1 | contig 15687 bp, 17 predicted proteins | sample TergutNt197P3_FD_71548 | JGI IMG/M metagenome (GOLD analysis project Ga0082212, IMG submission 71548) | Neocapritermes taracua P3 segment gut microbial communities from Petit-Saut dam, French Guiana - Nt197 P3 | ecosystem: Host-associated > Arthropoda: Insects > Digestive system > Gut ...
GTTGCCAGACCGCAAGTCATATTATACATCAAAAGGAGCTTTTTGTCGCCCTCATCGCTAAAGCTACACCGTACCCCGCGTCTAACGCGGGGTTTTCTATACAAGTAGGGGCAACCCTTGCGGTTGCCCCCGAATTTACGTCAATATAAATTTATTTTAGGGGTGACCGCAAGAGTCGCCCCTACGGTTTTATTTTTACACCGGGTCGGCTTTTAAATTAGGGATATATTTGCACGCCTCGGTTAATATATCCGCGTAATGTCCGTAAATCCCCGTTACGTGATGTATGTACGCTCCGTTTATTATTTTCTTTTCCCATTTTATCCAGTCTTCGACTTCCATCCAGACATATGTCCCCTCGGTTTTAGGACCTTCGCAGGTTTTGCCCTCGCCTAAAAACATAGAGTATTCGCCGTCGAGACTGTCAAAACGTCCGATTGTCAGTTCACCCTGCTTGAGTTCCCATTGTCCTCTGCCGCCGCCGTCGATTGCGGGATTTTTCGTGTTATCCCCCATCAACGCCCTTGGAAAAGGTCCGCAATGCCATAATAACTCAGCGTTATCGTTTGACGGGTGTCTTATCGTTAAATCGGCGAAAAGCGACGGGGTTCTGTTATAATCCGCCGCATGGAGCATTGCCGAAGTCACCGCTCCGCAAACGTCGCCCTCGCACGCGACAGGATAGCCTAAAGCTGTGAGCTCGCCTATCAACTGGCACGGGAGAACGCCCATTATTTCGTTGAGACCTGTCCAGCATTCGGTCGAAGCCGCCGCGAAATTGCCGGAATCCATTTCGTTTTTGATATATATAATCATTGCCGCGAGTGTTTTGAGTTTTTCTTCGCCTAATCCGGATATGTCTATCCTGTTTTTCATCGACGCGATTTGCTCGTCAAGTTCTTTACTGCCTTTTTCTTTGAGTCTGTTCACCCCGGAATATAAGCGTCCGACTGACAAAGGCGATACTTCTATGCCGAATTTTGAGAGCATGTCGTCCTCGTTATACATGACGCTGAAAAATGCGTTAGGTCTGTCGCCGATTTTTAATATGCGCATAGATTTAAAAGTTTTTATTACGGCGGCTGTCCTGCAAAAATTATTTACGCCGTCAATAAATACTTTATCGGTCGGATAACAGTTTTCGATATAAGTGAATTTTACGCCGAATCTTGATAAGACTTTACTGCTCGCTAAAATCCCGCATTGGGTATCCCTGATTCTGACGCCGTTTTCGTCGGGGCTGTCGTCTCTGGGTCCCCATAACAATACAGGTAAACCCATTTCTTTGCCGATTTTCGCGACTGTTTCTTCCGGTCCGAAATCTGTATGAAGTAAAAATACAGCGTCAACTTTTTGGGATTTGAGATAATCCGTCACAGCGGGGACTTGCGACGGGTCTGTCGCTATTCCGTCGGGAACTACGCTGTCTATTGTGACGATTTCAACGTTTTTGTCAAGATTTTTCAAAGCGTCAAACGTGTTGTTTTTGAAAATAAGCGCGTTTTCGGCAGTCGTGAATCCGGTGCCTCTTTTTACCGGTGCGATTCCGAGTTTAAGTTTGATTTCTCTGCTCATATAAAAAATCCTCCGTTTCGTTTTTTTATATATATTTATATTTGTTTTAGTTTTCTAATCTTCAACAATTTCATATTCCCAATCAACAATGCCGCCGAAGTCATAAATTTTTGTATATCCCATTTCGATAAGTTTTTTTGACGCGTTCGCGCTTCTTCGGCCGGTACGGCAATAGACCAATATAATTTGATTTTTGTCGGGGATTACGCTTTCGGCTTTTTCTTCGACTTCATAATCCGGCAGTAAAACGGCGTTTATAATATGCCCGCTGTCAAATTCGTCCTGTGTGCGTACGTCCAATATTATAACGTCGTCAGCCGTCATCATATCGTAGGCTTCCTGCTGGGATATTTTGATATATTCCGCTTTTGTTTCTTCCTGCGCTTGATTTTGTTCGGAGACCGGCTGAGTTTCTGTTTCGGGCAGTTTTGATTCGCCGCAACAAGCGAGAAGTGTTGCGAGAATAGATATTATAGTAATTAATAATAGTTTTTTGAACATTTTATAATACCTCAAACGCGCTTGCGCGAAAAAATACGTTATGCCTGTAACATGCCTGCGGAGCAAAAAATACTACTTCCGGCGTTTTGAACAGCCCGAAATACGGAACTGAAAGATATAATCTTTCGTCATAAATCCAGTCCGGCGGGTTTTCGAATCTGTTTACAAATGCCTGCTCGATATAAGTAGCAATTACGCATGAATCCTGTAAATTGTTTTGAATATACAATGCAATTTCTGAACTTAAATCATATTTTTCACGCAGGGCGTTTATATCTTTGCCGTATTTTATATCATGCAATATATTATGCAAAAATAACTGCTTATCATATTTGCTTAAATTAATATAAGTTTCTATCATCAGATTTTTCAGCCTTTCAAATTTTCTACCAAACTGTCTATGAAATCGTTTATGCCGTTATAGTGACTTTTAGATTTGTTTCTCTGATTTATTGATTTATTCTTAAAATATAAACGTAATAAATTATTAAAATCTCTTTTTTTATATAATCCAAGTTGTTCAGACAGTAAAACAGCGTCCTCAAAGTCTTTGTCGTCTCTTGATGAAAAAATTTTCATAGCTAACAACTGTTCCGCAGATACTATATTAATATACAAATTGCCGAAAACCCCGAAATTTATCAGATTCCTGTTTTTCATGTCAAAAACAATCGCGCCCGCAACAGCGTCGTTTATCCAGTTTTCATGTAAACCGTATTTTTCAGCTATTATATCACGGACTTCTTTAAATTCATGATAATTTTCGTCGTTAAGCATAACGTCAATATCTTCCGAAACGCGTCCGCTGCTGTATAAAATCGACATAGCCGCTCCACCGTAAATATCAATGATAACGCTGCTGTTTCTTTGTTTAAGCAACTCGCCAAACTCTTTAAGAAGTCCGAGCATTTTATTTTTATCTAAAAGCATAATTTTTATTATCCGTTCAGCACGTTTATTTTATCGACCAGAAAATCGTTCGTGTCTTTTTTTGACGCTCTCATGCACGCAAATATATCTTCACGGTTGCCGTCGCTGTTTATGTATGCTTTGACGGCGTTATAAAAAGCGTGGAAATATTCGGTCGCGACATTAATCTTCGCGATACCGTTTTTGACGGCTTCGCGCAGCTGGTCGTCCGGAATCCCCGAACCGCCGTGAAGTACCAGCGGCGTTTTTAAATTACCGCTGATATTTTTTATGCGTTCCGTGTCAAGATTGGGCAGGACAGAATAGTTGCCGTGGGCGTTGCCGACTGCGACGGCTAAAGATAAAACCCCGGTTTCGTTATAAAATTTCAAAGCGTCGTCCGGGTCGGTGAATTTAGATTTGTCCGTGTATTCCGAAACATTTGCCGCGCTGCCGATGTTTCCGAGTTCGGCTTCCACGTCAGTTCCGAATCCTTTCGCGATTTTTACGACTTCACGCGTATTTTTTATATTTTCTTCAAATGGCAGTTTTGAGCCGTCGTACATAACCGACATAAATCCCGAACGCATGGCGTATTTGAGCATTTCTATGTCATAGCAATGGTCAAGATGCAATCCTACGGGGACTTTCGCTTTATTTGCGTATAATTTTGTTATTTCTACCGTGATTTCAAAAGACATATAATCCTGAAATCCCGGATATAACTGCACGATTACGGGTTTTCCCGCATTTTCCGCCGCGTCTATTGCTAATTTTATCGTTTCGTAATTAAAAATATTAAACGACGCCACGCCGTATTTGTTTTTGTACGCTTCTTTGATAATATCCCCGGTTTTTTCATAGCTCATATAATTTTTTTCTCCTCAATTTAACATAAAATTTTACGGTTTAATACCTTGACATAGTGCAGATAATTTTTATAATTGCGAAGTTGCATAAATTTTAACGGTATATTACTAAATGCTTATTTTCGGAAGTTATCAAATTAAATCTTCACCATGTATCCATCTGATGCCTCCTGCCCACTGTTCGTCTGAATGTTTTAATATTTCCTTGCAATAATCATTTACCATGCTTGTTGTATAATCATAATTTTCTTTTTCATCTACATAATAATTCGAAATGCCGACAGATTCATATTGTTCTCCCGGAGAGTATAAAAAATAACTTTCTTTTTCGGATTCGGGAGACTGCTGGTAAAATATTTTATTTGCTACATTACAATCGTTATGGATTTCCCAAGCGGAAGCCGGAGTACCATCCTGATGCCTGACTACAACTCCGCTTGTCGGGTCAGTTACTCCCCATTTGCCGTTATAATACACTTCTGCTAATTCGTGTCCGCAATACGCAAATTTTGTATTTGCCGTTGTTATCATACGCGAAGGAAACCCCGCAACCTGAAACATGACACAGGCAACGCGTGCTATATCAGTACACCAATACGTGCCTCTTTCAACAATTTCTTCTTCCGTTCCGCCAAATACCATATTGTCTGTGTCTGTATCACAGTTTTCTACGATATTTCTACAATATAATATTATATTATCAACTGTTTCCGAATCTGTCTGTCCTTTTATTGCGTCTACTATATTTTCAAATAAAACTCTGCTTCCCGATTTATAACGGTTACCTAAATCAGTATATGAATTATATAAATATTCAACGGAAATGTCGTCAAGTTTTATCATTTGCTCAAACAAGGTTCGAACAACAGAACCCTCTGCTTGAACATCATTTTTATACATTATTTCATATTGTTTTCCAAAACTGCCTATGCCTTTTATCATATTCTATTCCTCGCAAAATATAAATTTCCTGCGCTCTTCTAATATTTCCCGTACTTCCCGACCGCCTCATACATCGCCTCGAAATTCTCAAATTTCGCGTCGTCGATAAGCGCGCCCGTGTCAAACATAAATCCTCCGCCTTCCATACATTCCCCGAATAATTTCTTTATATACTCGTCAATTTCCTGCGGCGTGCTGTAAGACAACAAATAATTCGGCATATTCCCCGCAATACAAGCTATATCTTTCAGTTCTTTTTTGGCTCTGACCATATCAATCCATTCAAAATCATATATGACTTTGCCTTTCGGAACGTCTTTCAGATACTCAAATCTTGTGTTATATTCACCCTCGCAGTAAACCACCGGGACAAGATTTTTTTCAGTCAATGCGATGATATATCTTTGCAGAGTGGGCCAGTAAAACTTTTTGTACATTTCGTCGGACATAAAACTGTCAACGCCTTTGTGCAGCCAGAACCAGACATACGGAGTCTCGGCGTTTTCCGCGCCTTTTATCGTATCTTCGATGGCGTAATCCGTGATTTTTTCGACAAGCTCAAGAACGTTGTCCGGCTGGTCGTATAAATCAGTCAGTATGCCCGTCGTACCCCTCAATGAATCGCCGAGCATATCAAACGGAGCGTAAGCGAACCCCGCGTAAGCGAGCGGCACTCCGAATTGATTTTTCATTTTTACCCTGTAATCCCCAAGATAACCAAACCATTTGTTTATGATTTTAGCGGCGTTTGCGGCAGCCTGCATAGAGTTTATCACTTCGTCGTCAAACGCCGAAAAAGTGCCGAGAAACCCAAACCACATCGCGTTTCTCGTATATAATTTTTTAAACCCCTGCATTGCGGCAAACGACCTTGGAATCCATTTTGTATTCATGAAATTCGACATATCTCTTATCGCTTCAAGATATTCGTCGGACTTCATATATTCGTCTTCTATGTACTGATACATGACGTTATCATCGTCAACCCCGTGACCGGGCCACCGGAACCAGTTTATGCCGATAGTTTCAAGAGCCTGCGCGGGGAAAATCATAATCGGGTCCCACCCTAAATCCGGCTTGAAGTCCCCGAAAAATTTGTCGAAACAGCTTTCGGTTTTCGTATAGTCATACATGCATTCTTTTATAGTTTTATTGCCGTAATACACCGGAAACGCTTCCATTACCGGAATAAACGGCACTTTGTCGGGTTCTTTTAACCTAACGCAGTCAGAAACTCTTTTTATTCTCTTTTGATATTCAAGATTAATATTAACATCACTCATAAAATATGACCTCCCGCAATTATTTAATATTTAATGACGAAAAATCCATTAATTTTTCCAAACTCTTTCTAATTCCCTCATTATCCGTTACTATCTCTAATGCGCCGTATAAATTCGGAATGTTTTTAAAATGATTTAACAATTTTGAAAAATCTATTGTTCCGTCTCCTATCGGCAAATGCGTACCTTTTTTTACATCAACATTTTGCAGCGCATCGCTTATATGAAGTCCTTTTACATTTTTATTGCCCAGAATATTGATTATATCATCTTCCGAATAATTGAGCTGATAATTATGCGAAATATCAATAAGTACGCCTAAATCCGGGTGTTTGTCAATAAATTTTATATATGCGTTTAAACTGTCAAACAAAAAATATCCGCCGTATACATGAGTTTCCAACGACAATGATATATTTGACCGCAACGCCTCGCTTACCCATTTTGTCATCGCCTTATCAAACCATTCCTCGCATATTTTCCTCTCCTCGCTTGTAAACCCGTTGACGTCTACAAGAGGGTGCAAAGAAATGTCGTGCATTTTATGTTTTAACACTATTTCAAAAATACCGCTTAAATCTTTGTTAAACGTATCATATTCATGCTGCGACATTATTTTATAATGCCCGCCAAAATGTAATGTAAGGTTAAAAGCCTCAAAATATTCGGGAATATTTTTTAAATCAAGCCCATATCCAACGGTATCAACTGCGTCAAATTGAATCCCTTCAAAACCATAATTCTCGGCAATATCATATAGAAATTTCCACCTGTCGGATTCAAACGCAATATTTTTGATTTTTTCTTCGTTTTCAAATCCTATACATTTCAAAGCAAAATACATAAACATGTTCCTTATATTTTATTTCGTTTTACTATTTTTTATATAGTCTTTAATTATATTATTTATCTCTTTGCTCTCGGTATTTATCACGAAAAACACATACTTTTGCTCAATTATAATCTCAGAATCCTCGACAATATAATATTGCCGTTCGTTGTCGGGGTTTAAATCATAATCCCTGAGTTCGTTTAATTTATTAGTTTTATAAACTTTTAGTTTATCCACAATTTCATTTGCCGCCGTTTTATCGTCAGCTTCAATAAGAATTAAAACCTCCGCGCTGAGAACGTCCATTTCTTTCAAAACAACGATTTGGGTAAAATCCGTTATTCCGGTTTCATTCTGAACCGTGTCGGCATACTCGATAGTCTCCGACAAGTCGATTTTTTCCCCGATAACTTTTATTAAATCTTGCAAATCAATATTTATCTCGCTCTCTTTTTCGCATGAATAAAGCGCGGCAAAACAGCAAAATATCAGGACAAAAACAAATAAGACAATAAATTTTTTAAAAACCTTCATTTTTTATTTCTCCAAAATTATATTTATATTTTATTATTTTATAGGGTGATACAATAAATATTCGACAAGCATATCATACGCGGGGACTGTCAGATGGCAATATCCGTCAACCGACAAATTTTCAGGCAGGCAATTATTATCGTCCCTTATTGCTGCCGCGTAATCAATAAAATAAATGCCGTTCTCTTTCGCAAACTCTAATAAAGCGTTATTTGCCTCAATTATTACGTCGTTGGTCAGTTTTTCGGCTGACTGCCCCGAAACAAGAGGCGTTACTGACATTATCACGATATTTTTTTCGGGGCTTTTTTCTTTTATCCTGTCGATAAGCCTCGAATAATACGTCACAAAATCAGAAACTTTCGCGAATGTTAAATCGTTAAGCCCAAGGCACATAAAAATATTTTTCGCTTCTTTATCCGCGATTATATCCTCAGACAGGGTTTGCTCTCCGTTTACAAGCGGGTGAGAAGAAGTCGTTGAAATCGGCTGTAAGGCGTAATAAGCCCCGTATTTTTTCATCGCTATGACATTCACGTCTTTTAAGATATATTCGCCGTCGAATTTTATTTTGGTCTTATATAATTCAAACCCCGAAGTCACGGAATCGCCGAGAAAAATAATATCTTTAAAATATTCGGACGGTTCGGGGATAATATCGCTTAACGGTACTGCATTATATTGCGTTTCTATATCCCGCCCCTCCGGCGGAGGCTCGATTTTATCCTGACTGCCGGGGATTTTTATCGCGTTGTCGAACATATAACGCATAAAATCAGACTTTGGAATCCCGTTGTCTTCTGAGTCTTCCGTCGTATCTTCAAAAAATCCAATATCTTCAGAATTATCCGTCGTATTTTTTTCAGATTCATCAGATTCATCAGGTTCAAAAGATTCAAAAACAGATTCAGAATCAGAATTTAACAAAAGTCCGGGAGTAGTTTCATTTTCGTTTTTATTTTCTTCCGTGGTTTTATTGCCCAAAAAACTAAATATATTATTCCTGTAAATATATACTAAAATCAAAAAGGCTAAGAGCATACATATCCCGGTGACTAAATTTATAATCATGCTGATTTTTTTGTCGTTATCCATTTTCCCGCATTTCTCCCTTTATGCTCCTATGCCCTCACGCTATTATTATATGCCTTTAAATATACTGTTTCCCAATATATCGACAGCCATATAAACCGGAAAATCTTCGACTGCGAGTTCTTTTACGGATTCGCAGCCGAGTTCTTCAAAAGCTATTGTTTTTATTGACTTGATACAGCCCGAATAAATCGCCCCCGCTCCTCCGACGGCGCAAAGATAAACCGCCCCGTATTTTTTCATAGCTTCGCAAACTTCGGGGTTTCTTTCGCCTTTGCCGACAGTACACGCAAGCCCCAGTTCCAAAAGTTTCGGGGTATATATATCCATTCGTTTCGACGTCGTAGGACCGCATGAACCGACGACGACATTCTGCGGGTTTATTTTCGGTTCGGGAGTCGGACCGGCGTAATATATAACGCTGTCTTTAATATCAAAAGGCAGCGGTATATTTTTATTAATTATTTCAAAAATTTTTTTGTGCGCGGCGTCTCTCGCGGTATAGATAACACCGTTTAAATAAACTTCCTCGCCGGCTTTTATCTCGGCAATATCTTCTCTTATTTTATGGGCGTATATTCTTTTCATAAAACATCAAATTTTTATATTATTAATTTAACATAGAAATTATCGCCAAAGCCCTCTTTCGTAAAGAGGGTGGCACGCCGTGGCGAGTGACGGGTGTTTTACTGCCCGCCGCCCGATTCCCTGCTCGCGGTGTCATATATGACGTTCAGCGTCCCTTCGATTTCTGACATGTGAAGCATATAATTTTCTGACAGCTCTTTATATTTTTGCTGCATTTCTTCATATTCTTTTTTGATAAAGCCGAATTTTTCCCTGAATTCAGCCATGTTATTTCTGCTTTCTTCAAGAATTGATTCTTTTTTTGCGTTCGCGTTGCCGATTATAGCGTCTGCCTCGAACTGGGCGTTGCTGATTTTATCTTCGGCGTCGGTTTCGGCTTTGGTGGTTATTTCTTCGGCGGTTTTCTTAGCCGAGTATATAATACTCCCAAGGTCTGCGGTAATGCTCTCGTATATTTTCTGCTCGTCGGACTGAGTTTCCTGTTTTTCTGCGGACATTGTTTTGAGATTGGCGTTTTCGGTTTCAAGCTCGTTGATTTTATCTTCAAGACGACCTATAATATCTTTTAATCCGGCAAGGGCGTAAAGCTTTGACTCTATTTCTTCCGCGATTACAAGTTTAGGACCAATCTCCGAAATAGTTGCCGCGTGTTCCACGTCTTTTTCCCTTGCGGTTTCCAAATCTAAAATAACGATAAACTTTTTAAGTAAATTAAGCAGGAATAATTTTTCAGATTCGCATTCGGACAACTGGAACGACAATAGATTTATCGCCTCTGCGTTTTGTTCGAACTGCTCAAACTGGCTTGCCTGATTTTCCTGAACGGATTCGGCTTCGGCTTTTTCGCTTTCTTCTTTAAGCTGTTCGATTTCTTTCGAGAGATTCCCAATCAATTCCTGATATTTTATTATCTCTTCCGAACCGGTTCCTAAAAGCCCTGCGGGTTCGGTCCTGCTTAATTCAAGCTGAACCTGCAAGCTGCTTATTGTCGCGTCTTTATCGGCTATCTCGTCTGTCAGTCTGCTTATTTCTTCTTTATATCTCTGCTCTATTTCGTCAAATTGCCCGGTCTGACCGTCCATTGACGCGAATTCGGGGTCAAAATTGCTGAGTTCGTCTGTTTTTGCTTTGAGTTCCGCCGTAAGTTTTGCGATATGTTCTTTATACTTTTCTTCGTTTGCGGCATAATCTTTGCTTAGCTTAGCTATATATTCGGCGACGTCGTCTTTGTTAAACCCTCTGAAACTTTCCCTGAAAAAATTATTGTTTTCACCTAAATTCATATATAAAAAATCCTCCAAAATAATATTTTTGTTTGTTTTTGATTTTTATAATCTATTTTAATTTTTATCTTTTGTATTTTATCTTTGAAGCAGAAACCTGCCGTATTTTATCTGGGAATAAATCCTTGAAAATATATAAATCACGACAGCGAGCTGGACGGCGTAAACTATCTGGTCGTTATTGGTCGTAAGTATCCAGAACGACGACCAGATTAAATTCGGCAGCGAAGACGCCGCTATTATAATCAGCGAGATATACGCGAAAGTGAAAAATCTTGACGTTTCGCGCCTTCCGACAAGCATTCTTGATTCCGAGACAAAATAAGCCGACAGAAACAAAAACCCCATAAGCTCATATACCCTGACCGGGGAATTTACGTTTTTGCTCATATCGAAAAAGCATTTGAAAATATTTAAGAACGCCCATAATATCGGCATAAACGAAAATATGATATGCGCCGACGAATATTTATATTCGATGTTTTCATGTTTATCTTTTTCTTTCTCAGCCTCGGAATTTTCTGTTAAAGCCGTGATATTTTCGCCTATATCGAAATTTAGGGCGGCAGTCTTGAAAAAATATACCGCGCTTAAAGCGGAGATAAAGAAAATTATAAAATCAAGCGGGGAAGTTTTGATATATTCGGGGACATTCGATATATAGACTTTTATTTTAGTCATAAACCCGCCCGCAGGGCTTAACACGCTTACATAGGAATATACCTGCCACACGGAATTTGCGACAAATAAAAAACCTGTAAGGGCGGCGGCAAACACCTGAACCTGACTTCCCTGAACAAAACAGTCTATCGCTTCCCTGTAATTATGGTTCTCTTTTTTTCGTTTATAAATAAAGAACGAAATAAGATAAATAATAACAACGCTTGCCGCAATTATATAATCGAAAGACATAACAAATATATTGGCTTTTTCAGTATAAAAATGCACCTTGTTATCCATATATAATCTTGTCAGTATCATTCTTCCCGCCACAAACGCAAGCACGAAAATACTTACGCATAAGGCAAACCTCTTGTTTTTTCGTTTTATTATATTATGAACGGTTTCGTCAAACATAAATATTTTTACCTCTATAACATTTGTAATAAGTAATTTTTATTATATTATACACGATTATACACGAAAAAAGCCTGAATATCAAGAATAATTTGTAAAAACATTTTGACGAACTTTGTTTTTTCATAAAAATATTGTTTTTTTCATAAATATATATAAACAGTAATTTATACCGGAGGCGACTAAACATGAAATATCTGTGGGTTTTATTTATATTTTTGATAGCTTTTACGGTTTTTGTCACATATACCGTTATCGCCGACGGTGAAATAGAGAATTTATTGAATACGTCAGGCGAACCGGACGATATATTGAATTTTAATGATACGGACGATTTTCAGGTTTTTAAAAATTATATTTTACAGAAAAATGAATACGAAAACGAGTTAATAAATTCAAATATTTTTGAACACGACGAAGACAGTACAGAAAAACAAATATTTATCTCTGTTTACGATAATATAACAGACGAAGTAATATCGGTCGGTTTGGAAGAATATTTATGCGGGGTTGTTTTTTCGGAAATGCCGCCGGGTTTTGAAATTGAGGCTTTGAAAACTCAGGCAGTCGCCGCGAGAAGTTTCTGCGTATATAAAATGCTCTATTCAACGGAAACAGTCAGGGAAGAACATCACGGAGCCGATATATGCAATGATTTCAGACATTGCAAAGATTATATAAGTTACGAAACCGCCTGCGAAAAATACGGCGAAGAATATATAGAACCTTTATGGAAAAAGATACAGAACGCGGTAAACGCGACAAAAAACGAAATAATAACATATAAATCCGAACCCGCGATAGCCGTCTTTCACGCAATATCGGGCAAAGGCACAGAATCGGCTGAGAATGTATGGGGAAATAATGTGCCGTATCTTGTGTCTGTGCCGTCAGAAGAAGAAGAAAACAAATCCGAAATAAAAAATTATATAACCGAAAGCATATTTGACCCGGAAGAATTTAAAGAAATATTAATCTCAAACGGTTTTGGTTTACGGGCAGACTTCACACAGGACGAATCGTCATGGATTTCAAATATTAAATTAAACTCGTCGGGCAGGGTCGATACTGTCGATATATGCGGCAAAACGGTAACGGGACGAAGATTACGCGAAATATTTTCCCTGCGTTCGACTGATTTTTTACTGGAGTACAGCAACAACGCGTTTATTTTTACCGTGACAGGCTATGGTCATGGGGTGGGAATGAGTCAGTACGGCGCGAATCTTATGGCGAAAGAAGGGAAAGCCTATAAAGAGATTTTATTGTGGTATTATACGGGGGTGGAAATAAATTACGATTACAGGTTTTTTTGAATAAAAAAATAAGACGGGATTTTCTCTCGTCTTATTGTGTTTTTATGTGTGCTGTAGAAAATATTTATAATTACGAAGAATCGGCAAATTGAGCCGTTCCCGGTAAAATGCTTATTCGGTGAGGGGTTTTCCGGTTATCAATTTTTCAAGAAAATCTTTTTGAGGACTTCCGGCAATACCATAGGTAATAGCCACAAATTTACCTTTTACGACTGACATTTGCAATAATCCGTCATCTACGGATTTGACGTAATCGTTAGCAGAAGTTTCGTCTTTAAATTCTAATACAGGAATACCAATTCCACTATAAATTTCAGCACCGGCAGGTGAAATAAAAATAAAACCATCTACTATGCCTTGGTCTATATCATCCCATTTATCATCAGCTATTTCATAACCCGCTTCCGTTAATGCAGTTTTCATGCTCTCTAATGTAACTGAATTACCGTTACAAGATACAAGAGTTGCGATAAAAACAAAAAGAATGATTCCAAGTACGATTGTTTTTTTTATTACTTTATTCATGATTTTTACCCCCGTATATTATATAAATTCTCTAATACTATGTTAAAATTTTTGCTCTCGTACATAATATTTTTACTCTGCCGTTAATTATACACTATACTCAAACTTAATACAACAATCTTTTGTTAAATTTCTATAAATCCAGTCGCCGTCACTAATCCAAACTTAAATTAATATTATATTAATAGAAAAAAATATTAAAAATTTTTTTCAAAGTATGTTTAAAAAATAAAAATAATGACAAAATAATAGTATAGAGTAAAAACATAGAAAGTATATAATATACGGAGAGTGAATACAAAGTGACGACAATAAAAAGAGGCGATATATATTATGCCGATTTAAGCCCGGTGATAGGCTCGGAGCAGGGTGGACTTCGCCCTGTGCTGATTGTGCAGAACGACGTGGGCAACAAATACAGCCCGACTGTGATTGCGGCGGCTATAACTTCGCAAATCAACAAAACGAAACTGCCTACGCATATAGAATTATACGCGGAAAATTACGGGCTCGCGAAAAATTCGGTAATATTAATGGAACAGGTCAGAACTATAGATAAAAGACGTTTGAAAGAAAAAATGGGACATCTTGACGAAGGTTTAATGGACCAGGTAAACAGCGCAATATCTGTATCTTTCGGGTTGTCCGAAATGGAGCAGGCGCAGAACTATTAGTCTAATCATAATAGCTACATAAATAAAACATAGATTTTAAAAAGTCTGTGTTTTATTTTTTTATGAAATAATATATTGCAAAATCCGACAGGGTTTGATATAATTAGATTATAAATATTAAATGTATCTTGAAATATCAATCATGTAGGGCACGGCGACCCCGACGTGCCGCCGTCAAAAACCCACGTAAAATCATATTCGCGGCGTGCCGGGTCGTCACGCCCTACAATTATATTTCGAGGTTTAGGACAAGTTTACCGAAAGGCGGGCTTGATATGCGCGAAGCGACAAAAGAAGAACTTGCGAAAATACTAAAAAACAATTTTGATTTTGTTCTTGAACTCGGAGTTTTACAGGAACCGGAATTATGCGTAAAACCAGTATATAAGTTTATAAAAGCGTATATAGGCGACGAAAATATCCCGGAATTTGCGTTGATTTACTGCGAAGCCGACGACCCCGAAGAAATTTTTGTCTCTGTAAACCCGTCAGAATCCCGCGAAAGTTTTTATTATGGCAGTAAAACAAAAAAATCTACAAATACAAAACTGGAATTTAAGTTATTGTCTAAAGACGATAAAAATCTGAGAAATAAATTCCCGTATTTAAACAAAATATTTGAGGATTTTATCGAAAATAAACTGTATCGCGACTGCGGGATAATCGGCGCGTTTGACAAATCCGAAAAAAACAATAATTTCACAGGTTATCTTGCGTATTACGAAATCGCCGAAAACATCAGGGATATTTCGTATATTTATATAGACGAAAAGTTCAGGAACATGGGTTACGGCAAAGATTTACTGGATTTTTTCGTGAATAAAAACATAGACGAAGATAAAATTTCTTATTATTCTTACACAGACGGCGAAATCTCTGAAAAACTCGCGGAATCATGCGGATTTATAAAATGCGGCAAAAGATATGAAACGAATTAAACGGAGGCAAAAATATAAAATGGCTGAAATATATGATATTTATGATATTGCGGTTATCGGGGCGGGAGTCGTCGGAGCATTGATCGCAAGGGAATTGACCAAATATAATATTAAAATCGCGCTGCTTGAAAAAGAAACGGACGTCGCGATGGGCACAAGCAAGGGCAATTCGGCGATAGTGCACGCCGGGTTTGACGCTGAAACCGGGACGCTAAAAGCCAGACTTAACGTAAAAGGCTGTGAAATGATGCAGCATGTCTGCGATGATTTAGGCGTGCATTATAATAAAAACAGTTCTCTCGTATGTTCTTTTAACGACAAAGAAACAGAGCATTTATTAAAACTTAAAAAACGCGGGGAAGATAACGGGGTTCCCGGGCTTGAAATTATATCGGGGAAAAAATTATTTGATACAGAGCCGAATTTATCGAGAGAAGCAAAAGCCGCGTTATATGCCCCGACTGCGGGGATTGTATGCCCGTATATGCTCACGATTGCCGCAACCGAAAACGCCGTTTTAAACGGCTGCGGTTTGTTTTTGTCGTTTGAAGCAGGGGAGATTATAAATCAGGCGCAATATAAATATATAACAATAAAAAGTACTGATAACCGTGAAATTAACACAAGATATATCGTGAATTCAGCCGGATTGTACTCAGACGATATTGCAAAAATATGCGGCGATACTGAACAAATACAAGATTGCAAAATAATCCCGAGAAAAGGCGAGTATATGCTCATGGATAAAA
>Ga0082212_10006500_pt1 | contig 15684 bp, 18 predicted proteins | sample TergutNt197P3_FD_71548 | JGI IMG/M metagenome (GOLD analysis project Ga0082212, IMG submission 71548) | Neocapritermes taracua P3 segment gut microbial communities from Petit-Saut dam, French Guiana - Nt197 P3 | ecosystem: Host-associated > Arthropoda: Insects > Digestive system > Gut ...
CCGCAGTGCCGGTAATGGTGTTGGCGCAGGAGCCCCCCGCCACATATTGTACGCCCAACGGTTTGAGTGTATGCCAAATCTTATCGCCCGTGGCGGCGTCCACGTGCTGCATACTCCCTTTGCGCAGGTGGTAATAGTTGAGTAACGAATCGTCAGGCAATACCGCCAAAATATCGGTCAGCGCATTGCCGATGCCAAGAATAGATTTCATTTGATAGGGTTCCATATCCGTAAAGTTGCTAATTTAGGGAACAAAGATAAACAAAATCACCAAACATAAGGTTCGTCGAGTTTTTAACGGGATTGGAGACGATTATGTTGCCGATATACAGCAAAATCTATTTTTCGTAAAAGATATTCAGGAGGTGTGGCGGGGTAGAATCGCTGAACAGATGGTTGCGCAAGAGTTGCGAACACTCGACGACAACCTCAAACATGGATCCGAAGCCCAAACGGGAAGCCTTTTTGGTTGATAAACTTGCTGTTTTACTATGTAGGCGTGCTTGATGCGGTTTTGGAAAAGATAATTGTGTACTTTTGCGCCCAAAATAGATGAACCTTTGAAAAAGATTGCCTCCTATATCCTCTTTTTGGGCATTGCGGCGCTGCTGCTCTATTTCTCGTTTCGGGAGATAAAGTGGAGCGACTTTTGGGTGAATTTGCGGGTTGCAGATTATACGTGGATATTGCTGTCGATGGGGTGCGGTGCGCTTGCTTTTTGGGTTCGCGGGATGAGGTGGAGGCTGTTGATACGGGGGGCGGGATACCATGTGAGCAAGGGAAGCGCCTTTGATGCGGTGAATATGGCATACCTTACCAATTTCGCGCTTCCCAGAGCGGGAGAAGTGGCGCGGTGTGGCGTCCTGACCAAAACGGCAGGCGTTCCGTTTGATGCGCTATTGGGTACGGTGGCGTTGGAGCGAGCGTTTGACGTGTTGTGTCTCGTGGTCATTACCGCATTGGTGGTTGCGTTGCAGTGGAGTGTGTTTGGCGTCTTTATGGAGCAACAACTGTGGAATCCATTGCTACAAACACTTAACGACAAAACGGGTTACTTTGTAGTTATGCTACTGATAATCATTATTTTATTTGTGATGGTTGTCGCCTGTCGGAGGCGTCTGCAAAAGGTGGCTCTTTTTAAGAAAGTATATGATTTGGCTGCCGGAGTGTTCCAAGCCCTTACAAGTGGGTTTAAAATGAGGCAGAAAGCGCCGTTTTTGGGATATACGTTGGCGCTGTGGTTTCTCTATTGGGCTACATGCTGGTGCACCATACGCGCTTTTCCCATAGCAGTGGTAATCAATCCATTAGACGCCATCTTTTTGATGGTGGTGGGAAGTCTGGGGTGGATGGCGCCTGTGCAGGGGGGGATTGGGGCGTATCACTTTATTGTCTCTTTAGCGCTGGTATCCGTATATGCCGTTGATCAAACGAAAAGCATTGTCTTTGCTCCCATCTCACACGAGTCTCAGGCGGTAACCATGATTCTGTTTGGGCTTTTCTCTTTAGTTCGGATACTTACCCGCCGCAAGCTCTATCAGGTAGGTAAAGATAGGAAAGAAGTCGTCCAAGCCCTTTGAAGTGGGACCTTCGGGGTGAAACTGTACCGAAAAGACGCGGGGATTTCCCTTCATCTCCATGCTCTCCACCACCCCGTCTGAAGTCCGCCCCGTAACCACAAAGCCGGGGGCGACGTCTTTAACAGCCTGATGGTGAAAGGTGTTTGAGACGATGGTGGTTGTGCCCAAGATGGTTGCCAACACAGAGTTTGGGGTCAAGTCAATGCGGTGGGTACCATACCAAGACGGGGCTTGTTGGCGATGTTTTAATACGTTAGATGACCGTAGTTGAGAGGGAATGTCCTGATAGAGCGTTCCGCCGCACGCTACGTTCATGACCTGATGACCGCGGCAAATACCCAATACGGGGATGCCACGCTCAATAGCCAACCTGACCAACGCAATGTCAAAGGCGTCTCGCTCCGGATCGATTTCGCCTTGTGCGGGGAGTGCCTCTTCGCTATAGTATTTTAATGGGTCAATATCTTCTCCGCCGGTCATAATAAGCGCATCGATAGAGGCAACCATCTTTTTTAAAACATCTGGATTGTCGTTAATGGGCAACACGACAGGTACTCCGCCGGCACGAAGCACCGATTCAATGTAGGTGGAATTTACCTGAGTAGCGCCGCCGGAGGCGTGCGTGCCGGAGATGCCGATCAAGGGGAGCGTGGGGGATTGCGCCCAGAGGGCGGCTGAGATACAGGTGAGGAGGAGGGTGAGGAGGGATTTCATGAGGGTGGGGAATTTACTGTTTAACACAACATACTATTCAATAATTCTTTTATCTGTTTTTCGAGATTGGGCAAATAATTGACAATGATTAACCACAAAATATCTTCGGATACACTGTCATACCCGTGAATAATACGATTTCTCGTATCAACAATCTTTCGCGAAGCATCAAGAGGAAATTGCGGGTCAATTTTTAGAATTCGATTCATTGCTTCGCCAATAATTTCAATATTGCGTTCAACCGCCTTACGGGTTTTCAGGTCTTTTTGAAATGCAAGGAAACTCCGCTTCTCAGGCAAAAAATCAAATATTTCGCTAATAGACCTTTCAATATCTGACAGATAAATTTTGATGTCACTATTCTCCTGCATAAATCAATTGTTTGGAGTTATCAATTTCCTGACGTAGGTAGTTGTTTCTTATGGCTTTATTCTCAAGTAAATCAACAGAGCGATTGAACAAATCCTGCAATGCAAATTTCAGGTTAAAGTAACAATCGGCGTATTCTATCGGATTTGCGGAGTCAATATCAACAATCAAGTCAATATCGCTGTCGTTGTCAAAACGGCTTGTCAATACAGAGCCGAACACATACAACGACCGCACTCTATTTTGAGCACATAACCGTGTTAATGCATTCTTGTAACTGTCAATATACATTTTTTTGTGTTTAACTTTCTACAAAGGTACAACTTTTTCGGGAACCACATCCATTTTACCCAGTGATATTTTTCGGTTGTTGCCTAAACGATGGGGACACACTTTACAACATAAGAAACAATTTACTACCCATTTGTTGTTTTATCCATATACGTTATCTCTTAGGTGCTGTTATGCGAAATTTACTATGTTTTTCACACGTATATTTTTTACCAAATACATTCTAAACCATCATCTTCGTAAAATTTCATTTTATTATCCTTGCTTATTAAGGTGTAATTATGTCTTAGGCACTGATGAATCAACATTTTATCGAAAGGATCCGTATGATTTTTATAGACAGGAAAATCCGAATAATTGATAGCATCTTCAGGCATTAATGGTATTTGTTCTATTGCCAATCTTCTGCAATAATCAGGTATATTGTAAATTTGAAAATTTTCCAAATCCATCTTTCCCTTTCCATGTTTGATAGCAATTTCCCAAAACGAGACTGCGCTGACAAACAATTTGCTGTCATTGTCCAGCAATATTTCCAGAACTGATTTGGATAGTTTATTTTTATCCACAATAGCCCAAATAAGCGTATGAGTATCCAATAGATATTTTCTCATACCATTCCAAGTTCTTCAGGTGTCATGCTCCAATCATCGTGAAAAGTTACTTTGGCTTTGCCTTCTAAAAAGCCTATTTCACGTTTTTGCGACTTTAATTGTTTATACCCTTTTAACATTAACCATATATTATTTATCATGGCAACGTCGTCAATGTTCAAAATTTCACACGCCAAACTTGTCCGTTGTTCCTCTATTTCTATTGAACTCATATTAATCTTTTTTAATTACAGCACAAAGATAATCATTTTTGTCGTTCAACCGTGTTCCGCAATGCGGACAAAAATTATGTATTGTTTCCATTTGTTTGTTGCAGTTGTTGCACAAAATCACCTTTTGCTTTATCAATTCGATGGGTTTTTCAACTCGTTCAAGCAGTTTTTCCGGAATCTCTTCTATAAAGCGGGATTCGTTGCCTTTTCGGGAGATCAAAAACAGCTTCTCTTTGGCACGGGTTACTGCCACGTAAAAGAGTCGCCGCTCTTCTTCCATTAAAAGTTCGTGGTTTGCCCGTTTAATCATTTGAAATATTCTGTCTTCGAGCCAAATATCAGGGAAACCTCCGTAACCGTCCGTAAGTCCTACAATGAACACCACTTTTGCCTCCAACCCTTTGGCAGCGTGAATGGTTTTTGCCTGTACTTTTATTCCTGCACTTTTGAAGGCATCGCTAAAATGGGGACGGAACTGATGGGTGCGCCTGTACAAAAAGAGAATATCATCGCTTGAATAGCCCTCTTTTTGCAGCTTTACCACTTGTTCCACACAAAAATGTAGCGTTTTGGAAATGGAGGTATCTTCTTCGGCTTCTGCGTAGAGCATGATTTTTTGCAAAGAGGGTTTAACCGCAAAGATCTCTTTGTCTATTTTGAACTTATTGTGTTTGATCACTTCGTTACCTGCATCAACAATGTTTTGGGTACTGCGGTAATTGATATGCAATGTAATGACCTCTGATGGATTAAAATGTTTCTCAAAATCAACAATATAACTTACGTCAGAACCGCGAAAACCGTAAATGCTTTGCCAGTCGTCTCCAACGCAAAAAAGTTGTGTTTCGTCTGTTAGAAGCAATTTGATAAACTCAACTTGCAAACTATTAACATCTTGAAATTCATCTACTAAAACGTATTTGAAGCGCTCTTTTAAGATTTTGGCAATCGCCGCATCATTTTTTAACAACGAAATGCAGCGTATGAGTAAATCGTTGAAATCGAGGTACGATTTGTCAATACAATAGTCGTTAAACTTTTGGATGACGGGCAGAGCAAGGGCGTAAAAATTACGCACCCGCTCATGTTGGTCAACTGCGCATGTTTGTTTTATATGTTGCAAGTCAATATTTTCAACTTTAATCATATCGGTTACGCGATTGACCATTTTGATAAACTCGTCAATGTGGTGGTGAAAACCGTGAAATGCCTCTTGGTAAGCAAGTTTGCGAGGTTTGTATTTTTCGGACAACCTATTTTTAACCATATTTTCCAAAATGTGGCTGAATAACGCCGAGTTGTGCGTATCGTTTTCGTAGGTGTATGCAACGGTAAACCCCGCTTTTTTGCAAGCCGCCTGTTTTTCTGTGATGGGGAAACTTTTGTTGCTCAAATGTTCAATATAGATATTGGCTTCGGGCAAATAAAAATCGGGCTGGAAGGTAAATCCTTTTTCCGTCACTTGCCTTTTTCCTTCATACACATAGCGGATGTTGTTTCTAAAGAACCAATCGGCAATAAATTGTTCCGATTTTGAACGTACTTTGGTGCCGTCAAGGGTGGTGTATAATTTGTCGTAAGCGTGGTATTTGTCTGTGTTGATATGGATTTTGTCAACGAAATAGTCAAGGATATAGCGTTTTAGATTGAAAAGATAGTTTTCGTCATCGCACTGTTGAATCAAAATTTTGTGGAACACCTCAAAAATAGTCTCTTTTGCCTTGCAATCGGCAAACTCATCATTTTCGTTCCATTTTTCATCCCATAGAATTTTGAATTTATTGTCAAATTCGTTCACTCCGTAGTCCCGCAAAACTTTAAAACATAAACTGTGAAAAGTTCTTATTGTCAATGCTTTAATCCATTGATATTTGCTTTGATATTCCAACCGTAACAAATTTTTGTCCCTATCGGAAGTTTGTTTATCACCCATTTTTTGGGCATATACCCCGCTTGGGTCAGAAGAGTCAATGATGCGGTCAAGCATCTCATTGGCAGCATTTTTTGTGAATGTAACCGCAAGGATATTTTTTGATTTAACTTTTTCTTTTTCAATAAGATAAACAATTTTTTGCAACAAGGTCATTGTCTTCCCCGACCCCGCGCCCGCAAGCACAAGCAGCCGTTTGCCACGGCTGATAACCGCCTCTTGCTGCTTTTGGTTAAGAGAAGATATGTTGATGGTTGAGTGCATGTTGCCATTTGATGGACGATGGTCTTCTTTACAATGCTACGGCAACTTGTTTGAATGACCTTTTGATTTCGTTTATTTTGCGTTTCTGTTCTGCTTTACGGTCTTTACATGCGGCTATAAAAGCCAACATAGCCAAGTTGTCTTCTTCCGTAACCTTATGAGGTTCTATTACAAAATCTACACCTTTCGGTTCTCGAATCAGTCCCATAATTATTTCATTTCTTTTGAGTTAAATGTATCAAATCGGGTTTGGAAAGTGGCAAAATTTCTGTAGGAAAAATGTCGCCGGTTACCACATTTTCTATCGAATGCGTGAGTTTATCTATTTCAATATCAATATAGGTCATTTATTCTTTTGACGATAAGTTGCAAATATACACATTTTACGACTAAGTAGAAACAACAACTTTGTAGGAATGTGATTGCGAAGGGGCAGCCATTCGTCCGATTTGGTAAAGGGGGGTGTCTGTATGCCGGGCGGCATCCCGGAGTTGCTGCACCGCTTGGGGAAGTGCGGCAACAAGCAATCCGCCGTTGGTTTGCGGGTCGCACAGCAGCGCTTTTTGAAATTCGTTGATTGGAGATATGTTATGGCCGTAACTTTGAAAGTTGCGGTGGGTGCCGCCGGGGATGCACTCTTGTTTAATGAGAAGTTCCACTCCCTCTATGCGTGGAACCCTATCAAAGTTGATCTCTGCGTGTAAACCGCTGCCCTGAGCCATCTCAATGCAGTGTCCCATAAGGCCAAAACCGGTAACATCGGTCATGGCGCATACGCCCGGGATTTGGGCAAAGGTTTTTCCTGCGCTGTTGAGTCTTGTCATGAGTTGGAGGGCAACGGATCTTTGCGACTCTGTGGATAGACCAAACTTTTCGCCTGTGGTTACAAGGCCAATACCGATGGGCTTGGTAAGGAAAAGGATGGATCCTTCTTGGGCGCTGCTGTTCTTTTTGAATTGATCTGTGGCAACCAATCCGGTAACAGCCAAACCAAAAATGGGGTCGCTGCCGTTGATGCTGTGTCCTCCCGCTAAGGGGATGCCCGCTTGAGTGCACACTGCGCGAGCGCCGTTCACCACCTTTGCCGCCTCTTGGGCAGAGAGTTTTTCGAGCGGCCAACACAATATGGCTATGGCCATCAGGGGAGTGCCCCCCATGGCATAGATATCGCTAATGGCATTGGCTGCGGCAATGCGGCCAAAGTCGTAGGGGTCATCTACAATGGGGGTAAAAAAATCGGTGGTGCTCACCACTGCCTTCCCGCCTCCAATGGCAAACACAGCGGCATCTTCGTTGTGCTCGTTTCCTACCAAGAGGTTGGGAAAGGTGGGCAATGGTTCTGACGTGTGTAATATTTGTTGCAACACTGCCGGGGCAATCTTGCACCCGCATCCGGCACCGGGGCTAAATTGTGTGAGTTTCATGTTTTGAAAAATGGTCTAAGTGTTGGGAGAGGATTGAGGTGAGGGTCTTAATCTGCTCCGGATTGAGGGGAAAGCAGGGTGTAAAGCAAGGGAGGATCTGTTCCCATTTGGGGCCAAAGCGTTCAACAAGTTGATTGACGTATGCTTTGTCGTAGTAGTCTAAGCAAATCTCCAAGGCGGTTTGACGCGCTCCGTTGAGGCAAGCTTGGTAGGCCTCTTTGCATCGATCATACCCAAGCCGTTTTTCTATTTTATGGATAGCAAGGCACAACGATTCTGTATCAAAACCCGCATACTCCAACATCAGGCGATGGGTTCGTTGATCTCTTGACGTTTGTACGTGAATGATTGGCGCACGGCGCATCTGTTCCCAAAGAGCAATTGGAATGGAACAGCGCCCTACGTTCCGGCTTTCGTCTTCGATCCAGAGTGGTTGCGTGGGATCTATTTGGGCAAACCGGGTGGCAATTAAGTTTTCAAATTGCTCTGTGGAGGGTTGGGGATCTTGACCGATTCCCCCAAAGGCAGATCCTTTATGGTTTGCACATAGTTCCAAATCCAACACTTGGTGTCCATGGTGGTGAAGTGCATGGAGTATCTCCGTTTTTCCTCCTCCGGTACATCCGCCGAGCAATACTAGGCGTATTGGGTTTAAAAATGAGGAAAGTACATGGTTCCTAAATGATTTATAGCCATTTTCCAAGGTAAAACATTTGATGTCAATCGTCTCAAAGAGCCACGCCATGGAGGCGCTTCTCATTCCTCCTCGCCAGCAATAGAGGAGCAATTCTCGACTCTTGAGTTGGAGGGCAAAATCGGTAAATTGACGCATTTTGGGGGCGACAATCTCCAATCCCAACTGTATGGCGGGAATACGTCCTTTTTGCTTGTAGCGCGTTCCCACCCCTGCCCGTTCGTTGTTGTCAAACAACGGCAGGTTGAGTGCACCGGGGATGTGTCCTTGCGCAAACTCATTGGGAGCGCGAACATCAACAACCTGTATATCTTTGGCCTTCTCCAAAAAATGGTCTATGGGTAAACTTTTGCTCATAAAATAGATGTTGCAAAGATAAAAATGAAAGGAGAATCTCTTATCTTTGGGCGCTAAATAATATTGATATGCGCTATTTATCCATTTTGTTCTTTCTCCTTTTTTGCTCTTCATGGGGTTATCGCTTTGAGGCAAAAGAGGATTGCAGTTTGCAACCGCAATCCGCCAATGAGAACTATCCCATAGGGGTTCAAAAGCTGATGGCCGCTTATCCATCTCATGTTGCGGGGTATGAAGATGGATTCCTCATTTTTCACGATCAAACAAGGTTGCTCTATGACGACGGAAAAACCAAAACGCACGTGGAACTTGTAGAAGATCCCGACGTAGAGGATATGTTTTTCTATCCCTATCCCAAGAAGCCCCTCTCCACACCACCCGATCCGATTCAAGATCCTGGAAGAATCCGAAACGATGCCTTCTTTAAAAAGATGTACGGCCAAACGTCCGAAGATGTGCAACAACACTTGGTTGACATTGATTGGTGCCCTCAAACGTTGGGGCAAACCCTTAGGGTAACCACCGTCAATGGCGTGGATAAGCAGTTGTCCAAAATATCGGAGGTTTTAGATCAACATCCCGAATGGGCCGAGTACACAAGGGCCATGGGAAGAGGTTTCAACTGGAGGGTGGTGGCCGGCACCACCCGACTCAGCGCCCACAGTTTTGGAATTGCCCTTGATATCAGCCGTTCTTTTTCGGATTACTGGTTAAGGGATATCAACAGCGCTGACGAAACGCTACCCGTTCCATACAAAAACCGCATGATCTTGGATTTTATCGAAATCTTTGAACAACACGGTTTTATTTGGGGAGGGAAGTGGTACCACTACGATACCATGCACTTTGAATACAGACCCGAACTCTTGGTTGAGGTGTAATGGGCGCTTGTTCCGGATCAGCTCTTGTCTGCTCTTTTTTCGAGAAGATAGGAGATAAAGAGTCCGATTCCTCCAAAAAAGGCGGGAGCGGCCAAGTAGATAACGCCATACATATCGCGGAATCTGTAAAATTCATTGCCCAAGCTCTGCTTGTGTGAGGCAACAACGTTGAGCACCGACAAAGAGAGCACCCAAGCGGTAATTAAGCCCAAACCGATTCCCACCAAGAGCAATCCAAACCGTAAAGCGGAAAATCGTCTGTTAGGGAGGTAGTCGTAAGATTGCAAAGAGTGGGGTTGCAGCATTTCGATTTTTTCGACCAGCATCATCCGCTCTTTTCGGCGGATCAATGCTTCAAAAATTTTATATACAAAGTACATAATGGTTGGGACAATGATAATTGGGGTTAGTTCCATGTTTTTGGGGATTAAAGTGAGTAAATTTGAAAAATGATTTGTTTCTTTGCTTCTTTGACGCAGGAATCTCTTTTTGGTTACACCATCCTTGAGAACAAACGATGGCGTATGTAACCTAAAACGAGAAAAAGCGTCTTATCAGCAACAACTCTCTTTATTAACTTGGACGATGCCTATTACATAGATCGAGTGCTCAAAGGAGAACTCAACGCCTTTACTCCTCTGGTAGAGAAATATAGGCATTATGTGACGGTGTTGGTAAAGCGAACATGCGTTAATCCGGCAGAGGCAGAGGAGTTGGCTCAGGATGTTTTTGTAAAGGTTTATCAGCATCTAGGTTCTTTTAAGGGTAAAGCAACATTTTCAACATGGCTCTACCGCATTGCCTTTAATACCGCCGTGAGCCATGCCCGTAAAAAGAAGCGCTACAGAGTCTCCATAGATGAGGTAACCCAAAGCAGATATGAGGTCTCGGACGAGGAGCAGCAGCAGGGTAGAGAAGAGATGATCCACACGGAGCGGAAGTATGAGGTGTTGGAGGAATTAGTGGCAACTTTGCCTGCTGAAGAACAGATGCTTCTCTCTCTTTATTATAAGGAGGGGTTAAAGATGGACGAGGTGGCTTATATCTGTGGACTAAGCCTTTCCAATGCAAAGGTGAAAATTCATAGAATCAGGAAGAAATTGAATGAGATAATCATTTTATAATGAATGTTTTACACAAAAAGATATGGAAATGAGAACAAAAGAATACGATCCTTTGCGCGGTTTTTTTACAAGGGAGTGGGAAACCTCTTTTGAGAGAGAGGAGGTAATTACAGATTCAGATTTTTCGGCGGCTGTAATCAAAAGAATAGCGGATTGTCGAAAAAAGGAGTGGCTATTTAACTTGGGTTGTATGGCAGGGGCGGTGGCTTGTGTGGTTGCGGTGCTGCTCTATGTTTTTCCCAAAGAGTTGTCTCATCTTATTTCGATTGATTGGGGCGGAGTGTTTGTAGGTGTTTTTGAATCGTTCCGCTCATTGTTTTTTTCTGTACAGGAAAAGGCAAAAGTGATGGTAGAGGCTTCATTTTTGCCTCTTCGCCAATACGAAGCGCTCTTTTTGTGGAGGCTGCTCTCCTATTCGACTCTTTTGGCGGGGGTGCTCTTTGGTATGGATCGATTGATTAGAAAAGTTTTAGGATACCATTCGGCATCCTAAAACTTTGTTTAACAAATAATTACTAATTGTTGTTGATCTCTGCAATGTCCACCAAGTTTCGGTAATCGCCAATCAAATAGCGACTAAAGTGGTCGGCCATTTTCCAAAAGAAGTATTCGGTCATGTCGCCAAATCCGTGACGCTGGCCGGGGAGAATTACCATGTCAAACCGTTTGTTGGCTTTGATGAGGGCATCCACCACGCGCATGGTGTTGCCCGGATGTACGTTGTTGTCGATATCGCCGTGAATGAGCAAGAGTCTGCCTTTTAGGTTTTTGGCCAATTCTGAATTTTTCTTGATGTTGTAAACAAAGGTGGTGTCTCCTTTGTCGGAAATGTTCTCCTGTACGCCGTGATGTTTTTCACTCCACCATCGGTTGTAAATGTTGTTCTCGTGGTTGCCGGCACAAGAGACGGCAGCTGTGTAAAAGTCGTTGTAGGTGAGGAGCGCGGCGGTGGACATAAATCCTCCTCCGGAGTGGCCGTGAATGCCCACACGGGTGATGTCCATAAAGGGAAAACGGCCGGCAAGACGCTCAACAGCCACCTTTTGATCTTCCAATCCGTAGTCGCGTAAATTTCCGTAGCCATAGTTATGGTACCATTTGGAGCGGTTTGGATGGCCGCCGCGGTTTCCAACGGTGATCACAATAAATCCTAACTGGGCCAATCGATCCACTCTATCAAGTCCTCTGCTCCACGCATATACGGGGGCCTCTGTTTGGGGGCCGGGATAGACGTACTCAATCACAGGGTAGCGTTTGTTGGGGTCAAAGTCAAAGGGTTTGTACATCACCCCGTAGAGATCGGTGATGCCGTCTCCTGCCTTTACGCTAAAAGGTTCGGGGAATTTGTATCCGGCTTCAAAAAGGAGGCTTAGATCGGTGCTTCCCAATTCAACTATTTTTCTTCCGTTGGCATCATAGAGGGTACTCAAAGGTGCAGTGTCAACACGGGAGTAGTTGGCTATAAAATATTTACTGTTGTCGCTGGGGTTGATGCTAAAGGTATAGTTGCCGGGGGTAACCAAGGTGAATCCCGATCCATCTAATTTGGCTTTGTAGAGGTGCTGATAGTAGGGGTTTTCACCCTGTTCCCGTCCGCAAGCAGTAAAGTAAACGGTGCGGGTAGCCTCGTCAATGCCCATCATGTTCTCAACATGGAACGGCCCTGTTGTAATTGCGTTTTTAAGGTTTCCTTCTCCGTCATAAAGATAGAGGTGTGCCCATCCGGTACGCTCTGACCATTGAACAAACTCTTTTCCTTTGTTGATCAACTGAATAGGTCGAGTTTCCACATAAGTGTTGAGGCGCTCTTCTACCAACACTTTGGCGCTGTCGGAGACCACATCCACTGCACAAATATCAATTCGTTTGAGATCGCGGCTGGTGCGGGTTATGTAGAAGCGTTCTTGGGTACCGAGCCATTTGGCATAACGAATCTCTTCAAAGCGCTCTTTTTCGGGAATGGGTTCAAAGGAGATCGATAGTTCCTGATCTTTAAATGCTGATGCTTTAATGGCTGTAAAGGAGGAGTCTTTAAAAGAGTAGAGCAATAGATGGTTTTGGGGCGCTTCGGCTTCTCCCGGCATGTGGTATTTGTAGTTTTCCAAAATGGGGCGCGGTTGCTTGAGTACATCAATCACCCACAAATCTTTCACTTTTCGCTCATCACGGCGGATCAAGGCAAATTTGGTACCGTCGGGAGACCAGGCCACTCTTGCGGAGTAACGCCTTTCCATGTCGGCCTTTTCGGGGTAGAGAGAGGTGGGGCCTCCGCCATACCCATAGTCCTTTACTCCGTCAGAGGTGATTCGATGCTCTACAATGGTGCTGTCTTTGTCGTTTTTACGCGCCTTGTCAAAGTTCTCCCGATCCATATAGTAGAGGTTAAAGTTGCGGGAGAATAATACCATACTTCCGTCAGGAGAGAAGCTTGCCCATGAGGGAATCGGTTTTGCCTTCTCAAATCCGTCTATATGGGTAAGTTTGCCGTTGCGCAAATCGAAACTAAAGCCAAATACTTTTTTCTCCTTTTTGGTTTTTCCGTCATCTCCTTTGGTTTCAACCTCTATGGAACTGTTGATCTCAAAGGTGATGGTGTTTTCATCTTTGATCCTCAGGTTTTCTATGGGGAGGTGTTGTGCGTCAAAGGGATCTTTTACAATTTCGGTAATTTGAGCGGCAATAGATGCAGGGTCAAAGAGGACCTTCTTTGCCCCTGAGGCAGGATCAATAAGATACCAATTCTTTCCGGCAGGGGTTTCGTAGGAATAGATAAACCGATCAGAATTTTTAAACCACATTGGTGTTACTGCTGTGGAGAATACCATTTTACTTACCCGTTTGGCAGAAAAACGGGCAGCCAATTCGTAGTTTGCAAATGCTTCGTTATTTGTGGATAACGTTTGGGCCATCACCGAAGTAATCAACAGTGTGGCGCAGGAGAGGATGAGAATAGTTTTTTTCATATTACATGGTTTATTTGAAAAATAGGGTAAGGTATCATTAATTGTTATCGAGGCTGTTCCCATACTTCAAGATCGGAAACCTTTCCGGAGTTGATTTGGAACCTGATAGCGGTGCGAAAGATGTGGATGCCTTGGTTTCCGGCTGCACCCGGGTTAATGTGGAGCAAATTGTGTTTATTATCGGGGATCACCTTTAGTATATGGGAATGTCCGCACACAAAAAGGTTGGGTCGATGGGTGGCGATAAGCCTGAGCGCTTGGGATTCGTAGTGTCCGGGGTATCCCCCAATGTGAAGCATCAGCACCTTCGTCTGCTCTATTTCAAAACATTGTATCAAAGGATAGACGATGCGTACTTTGTGGTTGTCGCAATTCCCGTAAACTCCTGTTAAGGGTTTAAAAGCGGCAATGGCATCTGCAACTTCAATTCCGCCAAAATCCCCGCTATGCCATATTTGATCAACATCAGCAAAAAAAGAGTGTAACGGAGTATCAAAGGTGCCGTGGGTATCAGAGAGAAGGCCGATGAACATTAGAGTTTAATAAAAATCTTCTTTTTGTAGAGGAGAATGGCCATACCGGTAAAAATGGCCACGTAACAGAGGGCAAATGAAAGCGAGCCGAGTTCATTGTTTCCAAAAACGGGTACGCATACACTTTGGTAAAACCAACTGAGCGCCGTTTTCCGCGCCGGAACCGAGGCGCCCTCTGCGTTTACCACCACCGTACTCCAACGGATCATTCTGCCCAAAATCTTGGCAAAGAGGCCTGCCATCACAAATGCAAAGAGCGGATTCATCCCCAATGCTTTAAAAGGAAAGAAAATCTTTTCAAACTTCCACCTTCCAATACCTCCCGCCACATCCACCAAATAGATAAAAAAGGCGAGTAGCATGGTTGACCATCCGGCGGTATAAAGAACATAAGAACCTGTCCATAAGGGTTTGTTTATCGGGAGCCAATTACTCAAAACAATGGCTGATCCCAAACTTAACAGAGAGAGGGTAAACAACAGCCCAACGGCATCTATCTTTTGCTTGCTTCTTTGGATTATTCCACCAATCAGATAACCCAACAAGACGGTTCCCGCACCCGAAATGGCACCCAAAACTCCTTCGGGGTCAAAAGGCAATCCAAAGCCTCGATATACGTGGTTTGCACCAACAAGCCAAATATCAATAGAACCGGAAATATTGCCCTCTTTGGAGTAGGGATCGTCTCCGCCAAAAAAGTAGAGAATGGCCCAATGGAGCACAAGAACAAAAACAACACCCCAAGCAATTTTTATGGGTCTGCGAAGCCACAATGCAAGAAATCCTCCAATAAGGTAGGCCATGGCAATGCGTTGCAATACCCCAAAAATACGTAAGTTATGAATGTAGTTGAGCCAGTTGGCACCCCAACTCAAATCGGGTTTTGGGCTTGTGGAGTAAAAAGGAAAAGCATTCAGTAAAAGTCCTGTGACAAAGATCAAAAGGCTTCGGATGATGATTTTTTTTACGGCAAGCGATGAAATGCCTTCTCCAAATTTAGAAAAGGAGAAGGACATGGCAACCCCAACAATAAAGAGGAAAAAGGGGAAAACCAAATCGGTGGGGGTAGAACCGTGCCATGCGGCGTGACGGAGTGGGGCATAAATATGGCTCCAAGTTCCGGGGTTATTTACTAAAATCATTCCTGCAATGGTCAAACCACGAAGGATGTCAAGAGCGGTATAACGTTTTGTCTCCATTTATGAAAGATTATCAGAGATTTCGGGAGGATTTAAAAGGCCAAATCTTTTGAATACCATTGATTTATCAGGAATATCCTTGCACATACTAAGCAGCTCTTCCTTGGGCATTTTTTTAATATCGAGTACAATATATCCGTCTAAGCAGTAGTTAAAATTGGGATCGACATTAAAACAAACTACTTTTGTATTGATTTTTAGGTATTTTTTGACTAAAGTAGGTAATCGATATTGGTTATTGCTTAACCGCATCATAAAACGTTCAAATTGCTCAATACTGCCCATATGATTGGTCAAAAGGATTTCGGGATCAACTTGTAAATAGTCTGGAGAAAAGGCGGTTCTAGGCCGAATGGTTTCGTTTAAAGATCCGGCTGAGTGTTTGGTGTTTAAATAATAGGCAATCAGGCTTCTGTAAAAGATAGGATACCAAGAACTAATGCTGACGGGGCCTACTAAATAACGAGGGCCTTCGTTTTTAAGTACAACGTGCATCAATCCCTTGAGAAGAAGCATGAGAGCAAGCGGATCTCTC
>Ga0082212_10006501_pt1 | contig 15680 bp, 8 predicted proteins | sample TergutNt197P3_FD_71548 | JGI IMG/M metagenome (GOLD analysis project Ga0082212, IMG submission 71548) | Neocapritermes taracua P3 segment gut microbial communities from Petit-Saut dam, French Guiana - Nt197 P3 | ecosystem: Host-associated > Arthropoda: Insects > Digestive system > Gut ...
ACCGCGTCCTACCTAAGGAAATAAACAAAAAAATGAACCAGATATATAAAAAACTGAAGGTTAATTCGCATACATGTATTCCCCTTTGTGGTAGGAATTAATTCCGGGAATTACGGTTTATTTTAAAGAGAGAATAAAAAAGGCGGAAAAAATGGCAAACAAAGAACCCACACCCACTGGCTTTAAGTACTCCGAAAAAAAAGGCGGTATAACAATTACCGATTATGTAGGCGGCATCACGGACCCGACCATTCCCCCTGTAATAAACCAGCTGCCCGTTGTCGCCATAGGGGACAAGGCTTTTTCTAACAAAGGGATAACCTCGGTAATTATTCCAAAATCAGTAACTTCCATAGGGGACATGGCATTTGACAGTTGTCCGCTGGACGCCGTAAACATCCCCAGGTCTGTCACTTCTATCGGGAAGAAGGCGTTTTCCTGGACCAATCTGAACACTGTAAAAATTCCCAACTCTGTTACAATCATTAAAGAAAAGACATTTTTGAATAATGAACTAACCAAAGTAACTATACCCAATTCCGTTATTACCATAGGGAAAGAAGCGTTTGCCGCGAATAATAAACTGACCAAAATAAAAATTCCTGATTCCGTTACTTCCATTCAGGACAAAGCGTTTTCCATGGCAGGACTTGCTGAATTAACCATACCAGATTCTGTTACGAAGATCGGCAAATCCGCATTTTACGCCAATTCACTGACCAGAATAATCATTCCGGCTTCTGTCACCCATATTGGAGCCGAAGCGTTTATGGGTAATCCGCTGTGGAGGGCAACTGTAATTAATCCCAATACTTCCATAGGGTATAATGCGTTTGCCAATGATAAGAGTTCAGTGTCTTTAACGAATATTGAATGGCTGGCCATTCAAACACGTGATGAAATTGACGCAAGTATAAATGAAAGAAAAGCCTATGTTGACACTAACCTAAAGTTTTATTACGCGGATTTTGATTTTATTTTTTTTATGCTACGCGGTACGTATCATTATGATCCATCACAAAACGAGATAAATTTATCAATGAACGGCCACACTTTGATCTGCAAAATCGGCAAAAGACGGGCTGTCATTGACGGAATAGAAACAGACATTTTTCCGTTTACCAAAATGAAAGAAGGTATTTTTGGATATTTGGAATACCTCTGGATGTATTTTGGAAATTATGATTTTATTCCCGGTGACTGGGATAATACAATTAAATTAATCCGCTATGAGCCGCAAACACAAAGTATTGAAGAGGACGAGGAGGAGGAAGAAATAACTGAGGAAGATGAGCAGTACCAGGAAGCCGCCGTTGATTACGCCGAAAAGGCATTTGAAGACTATAAAGAGTGTATTGAAGTACCTACGGAAGCAAGTCCCATAGCTGATTTTGTTTACGCGGAAAATTATGACGTAGTTGTAATATTGGAATATATAGGAAAAGAGAAAGAAGTGGTCATTCCTTCTGTCATAAACAATCTTCCCGTTACCGGCATCATGGATAAAGCGTTTTCGCATAAAAGTATTACCGCAGTTACTATTCCGGATTCGGTTACTGCAATTGGCGGATTTGCTTTTGAGTATTGCGGCTTAAAACGTGTAATCATTCCGAATTCCGTTACAAGTATCGGCAATGGTGCGTTCTTGCAGAATAGGCTGCAAACCGTGACCATTCCCGACTCTATCACTATAATCGGCTATGCAACTTTTGCGTGCAATAACCTGACCAGTATTATTATTCCCGACTCTGTCACTGTAATTGGCGATAGCGCATTTGAAACGAATACCTGGTTAAGCCGTGTGACCATTGGAAATTCGGTTACTGAAATCGGCGAGAAAGCATTTGCCGCGTGCGATATAACCCGCATTAACATTCCAGCTTCTGTTACCTCTATTGGTAAGGAAGCGTTTTTTAAAAACCCACTTACCAGGGTTCACCTTAATAACCATCTTACCAGAATCGATAAACACGCCTTTGCACAAAGTATACTGCCTGTATTAAACCCGGTCAAATGGATGGCCATTCAGCTTGGGGATGAAATTATCGCGGACAAAAAAGGTTGTAAAGCATTGTATAACGCAGAAACCAAAAGTTATACTGTTGATTTCGCATTAATTATAAATAAACTTGGAGGAACGGTTAATTACGATCAATCCCAAAACGAACTCACATTGACATTAAACAACCACACCTTAAACTGTAAACCCGGCAAAACCCGTGCCGCTCTCGATGGAAAAATAATAAACATCTTTCCTATTATGAAGGCAGGGAACACGTTCTATGGTTATTTGGATTACCTGCACGATTATTTTGAAAAAGACGCCTGTACCGTCGGAAAAGACGGTATTAGAGGGCGCGGTTATGTTGACGATGAAAAAATAATCTTTATGCCTTTTGACCCGCAGACGCAGAATTACAATCTTTACTGCACTTACCTGTACGGCTCGCAATTTTTGGACGGGTGTTTAATGGGCGGAATATCCGTGGACGAACAGGATTTAAGGGATGCTTTTGTTTGTTCGATGGAAAAGCGGAAAGGTAAAGCCACCAATGAAACCCTGCGTGAATGGTGGGGCATCTATGACAGGTCTTCCGCGCTCTTCAGGATCAAAAGCCTTTATGACAGGGGGCACAGGCGCGTATGCAAGGACGAAATACTGCATATTGACAAAATACACGATGAAGATAAAAAAAACATACTGGCGCAAATAGCAGACAAATGGGGCGACAGGAATATTATTGCCTGGGATTTAAGCAGGGCGGTTTATTTGGCGGTGGCAAGCTACGGGGCGGGATATATAACTTTTGACGAGTATGTGAACCTCTCGCTCCCGGCCGCGCGCCTGGCACAAAAATATTTTTCAAACTGGGAAGAATACGAAGACAACCGTATGGACGGGTTCAGGTATTGGCGGAACAACAAACCATCCGACCAGTTGGACGAGCGCATTAGGGCAAAAGATGTTTTTTTGGAAATATGCAGGCAATCAGGCTTCGCGTTTGACCAAAAAATAACCATGATGGAACGGGACGCCATAAAAGTAGACGATTTGCGGCTCGACTCCATGTACTACCATGTTACACTCAGGCTTAACGCGCGCTTGCAGTCTCGCCACCGGGGAACATTTTATGAAGAGCCCATTGACGACGCCATAGAAGGCTTTGGTTTCGTTTACAACCAGTCGACATTGGAGGAATTAACAAAAGAGTCGGGCCATTGTGACGTCGAAATCTACCTTAGCGAAAACACAAAAGAAAATATGGACAAGCTTCTGAACATACTTGACGAAATCAAAATTCCAAGCGGATCCTTACTTATTGCCGAAAACCTGAAAATGCCCGTAGGCGAGCTTGAAGGATTTGCGTTGTATCTTGACGCCAAAGAAATACCCAATGAGGCATGTGAAGGATACGATGTAGGCTATGCTATTGAAATATTAAATGAACTGCTTGATTCTTCAGGAAGCTGCTACAGTTATTTTGAAGACGCTGAAAAGATCGCCTTGTATTTTTATGGCGATTCGTTTGACGACATGAAAGAGAAAATCACGGATTTTTTAGACGCATACCCCCTATGCCAAAACAGCAAGGTGCAAAGGATAGCATGATTCATTGCTTGTTCTCAACTATCTCTTTTACAGTTTTTAAAGTTCCACTTAATAGATTTTCTACATTGATTTTTTCGTTGTCTTCCACTCTTTTTGAAATCATAGTTTGCGGAAAAACAGTTATTGTTGTTTTGCCATATATCAAACCAAAGTCTCTTCCATATTGGTCGTGTATGATAATCCATTGAAATTCGGGATGTTTATACTGAATGTAATCTCCAAAAGCAATTCCTAACGATTGTAGTTCAGCGGTATTTTCTGCGCTAAATTTTTCTTCGTTTAAAAATTTTTGGATTGTTTTCAGTGTTTCTCCTTTCTCGTGAAAATCATCTAATTCTCCTTCTGTTACGTCCAAAATTTCAGCACTTCTCTTGTTGATATATTGGCAATCGTTATCGGTGAGATTGAAAAAATTTTGCTTGTCTAATGAAACTTCCTGTATTGAAGCAATATATTCTGGGAATTCTGCTAAAACCGACTTGAATTTTTCAGTTGTTGAATTTTCCAAATATGTGGTAACGCTTATCAATATTCTATGGCATTTATAACCAATGTCGTAAAAGTAGGTAATAATTTGGTCTCCTTCTTCTTCGGCTTGTTGAAATTCAAAAAGGTAACTTTTGTCGCCTACAATTTCAACTTTTTTATCCTGTTCTTTTGCCAAATTTATTGTACGGTCGAACATTGGGTTTTCTGTTTTTTCTTTTGGTTCAACAGTTATAACGCTAATTCTAACCCAAATATCATTCGTTTCGGGATTATATAATAGCAAAGTTTCGTTATCTTCCTGTAATTCTGAATAATAACATTCGGAGACACAAATAGATTTCATTCCGTCGCCAATTTCAAATGTCTTGTACTGTTTTTGTCTATTAGTATTCATCTTTAATTTATTTATGCCTTTGTTGGACGGTTAATAATGTTGTTTAACGTTCAATTCAATACTTCATTGTCCACTGCACTGTCGCCCGCTTGCGTGCAACGCTCTGTGGCAAAGGCGCGGACGGGAGCAAGCGATGAGCGATGATGTTACCCACCCACTGGCAACCGAGAACACGCCCCCGCTTGCGCCAAACCGTCTGACACTCAGAAAACCAAAGACTTCGATCTCGAACCGGATTCTGAATTGCCCGGCGCGCTGGCCGCTGGAATCAATCCGGCTGCGCCGAAAAACCGCGCGGTAACGGGAGTGGACAACGTTTTATTCGTTCAGGTGCCGACCTACCATGTGGGCGTACTGAATTTCGGTCTTCGGCGGTCTGGATCAGGTGTTAAACGGTCTTGTCACCCTGAAGGCCTGACATGCCCGGAACGGGCACAGATTGTGAAGCAACGGCTTTCCCGGCTTTATACCCGCTCGCGGGTATACTTTGCAATTTGTGCCTGTTCGCGGTATAAAATCCCCTGCATGAAACGAGATGTACGATTTTTCAATACAACAGGGCCCTGCAATTCCGAAAAACCCGAAATCAAGGCTTGCGACCGAGACAAAAGCGGAGTTTGCACATAATCGGATAACCGCCGGTTATGATGAAATCCGTTGAAGTTTTTCCAGCAGGGATTGCCGGCTGATGCCGAGGGCGCGGGCGACGTGCGATTTATTCCCGTTATAACGCGCCATCGCGTCGCTTATCATTGCGTCCTCAAGTTCCTTTATCGCGGTTTTAAGATCGCCAGCGGCGCGGATCGGCAAACCGATTCGCGTGCCGCCGGTTCTGATATTGTCGGAAAGCAGATCGGTTCCGATTATTTCCGCGCCTTCCGTAAGCAATACCAGCCGTTCGATTTCGTTTTGCAGTTCGCGGACGTTGCCCGGCCATGAATAGCCGCAAAGCTTTGCGAGCGCCGCTTCGCTCAGGCGTCCCGCTTCACGATTCAGCTTGCGCGAAAAATGCCGCAGAAAAAACTCCACAAGCGGCGGAATGTCGTCCCGCCGTTCGCGCAGAGGAGGTATGGTCACGGAAAACACGTTGATCCGGAAAAACAGATCCTGGCGGAAATTTCCCGCCGCGACTTCGGCGCGCAAATCGCGGTTTGTCGAGGCGATTATCCGGACGTCGATTTTTTTCGGCTGATGATAACCAACCGGCATGATTTCGCTTTCCTGAATAACGCGCAGAAGCTTCACCTGGAGATCCTGCGGCGCCTCGCCAATCTCGTCGAGAAAAATCGTTCCGCCGTGAGCCATTTCAAAATAACCTTTTTTTTCAGCCGCCGCTCCGGTGAACGCGCCGCGGGCGTGCCCGAAAAATTCGCTCTCCACAAGATCACGCGGAATCGCGCCGCAGTTGACGGGAATGAAAATCTGATCGCGCCGTGCGCTTTCGGCATGAATGAACCGCGCGATCATCTCCTTGCCGGTTCCGGTCTCTCCCTGAATGAGTACCGTCGTTTCAGTGCCTACCACGCGGCGGAGAAGGCGCAAAATGTCGTCTGTTTCACGGCTGCCGTAAATAATATTGCGCGGGTAAACATCCATCTCCCGCCGGAGAACCGCGTTTTCCGCGCGCAGCCGTTCGTTGGCGGCGCGCAGTTCGGCGGACAGGCGTTCGTTTTCGCGCGCCAGCTCTCTTTTTTCCAGCGCGTCGCGAACCGCAAGGCGCAGATCTTCCGGCGACCAGGGCTTTGTTATGTATTTGTTGACTTTGCCCGTATTAATGGCGTCTATCAGGTCGTCGATTTCGGCAAAGCCGGTCAGTACGATGCTGACAACGCCTGGCTTTATTTTCCGCGCGCGTTCGAGCAGTTCAAGACCGGTCATCCCCGGCATCCTCTGGTCGGTTACAATAACGTCTATGTCCTCCGTTCCAAGGATTCCCAGCGCGTCACCGCCCGATTGCGCCATATGCGTGACATACCCGTTTACAAACGTGCGGCGCAGTTTTTGCAGATTGGCAGGCTCGTCGTCCACAAATAAAAGTTCGTATTTTCTTTCCGTCATTCCGCCTTCTCCGGATTATCTTTAAAAACATCCTGGCGGATCGGCAGACGCACTGAAAATACCGTTCCTTTGCCGGGAACGCTCAATACGCGAATTTCGCCGTGATGCTGTTCTATAACGCCGTAGCTTATGCTCAACCCCAGGCCGGTCCCCTGCCCCACAGGTTTTGTGGTAAAAAACGGTTCAAAGATCCGGTTGAGATTTTCTTTCGGGATGCCGAAACCGCTGTCTTCTATTTCAATTTCAACCGATTCGTCAAGGACGCGCGTCCGTATCCAGACGTCCCCTTTTTCGGCAATGGCGTAAAACGCGTTTGAGAGCAGATTCATCAATACCTGGTTGAGCTTTCCGGCATAGCCGTGAATTACGGGAATATTGCCGTAATCTTTATGAACTTCGACGCGGTCTTTGTACTGGTTGCGCAGCAGATTAAGCGACATATCAATCAGCGCGTGCACGTTCACCTCGGTTGCAACGGCGGCGTCCATGCGGGAAAAAATCCTCAGATCGCTCACAATATCGTTTATGCGTTCCGTTCCTTCGGTTAAATCATCAATCAGTGTCCTGATATCTTCCCGGATAAAGTCATACTGAATCGCTTTCTTTTCATCCGTTATTTTGCGCCGGTCGTCCGGTGAAATACTGGGAAGCGCCTCAAGCTTTTCCACAAGATCCTGCGTTATCAGCGTGTACTCCCGGAGAAAATCGGTATTTCCGTAAATGAAATTCAAAGGGTTTTTGATTTCATGGGCTATGCCCGCTACGAGCTGTCCGAGCGACGCCATCTTTTCAGTCTGCACAAGCTGTTCCTGGGTTTTCTGCAGGTCAAAATACGCCCGTTTCAGGGCTTCGTTGGAGTATTCCAACTCATGCGTCCGATTTTTGACCATGGTTTCAAGATTCCGCGTCATTTCGCGTATTTGCGCCTCGCGCGAGGAAAGAGCCCGCGACATTTCATTGAACGTGGAGGCTAAAAGACCTATCTCGTCCGAGGAGCGAATATCGAGTCGTTCGCCGAAATCTCCACGCGCGATTCTCCGCGCAAACATTGTCAGGGTGTTTAACGGCCGTGTGATTCCCCTGGCGATCAGCCATGTGAAGGCGATAACCACAACGCCGAGGAACGCGCAAACGCCGAAAAGCCACCTTGTGAGGGTTTTTATCGGGCGCAGCAGATCTTCTTCATCAATTTCCAGCCCGACTACCCAGCCCAGAGATCTGTCGCTGACGCGCGCAAGTCCCGCCATTTTGCCGCTGCCAGCCGCCGACGTATAAACCAGGGCTGTTACGTCGGCCAGGATCGCGTCGCGGAGTTCATTGGAATCGGCTGCCGACCGCAAATCAACGCCATTCAAAACATCGCTTCCGCCGCCGCGCCTTATGATGCCGCCGTCCGAGGCGGAAGCCAGAAAGCCGCGTCCCGTTCTGAGGTTCATTGCGGCAAGATCGGTTTCCGTATTGTCCAGAATGCTCTGCAGATAAGAACCGTCAATGATATTAATCCATACCCCGATGACGTCATTTGTTTCCGGATCCCGCAATGGTTCGGAAAAGGCGATGTTAAACCATGAATTTTCGTTTTCGCCATGCAAATCGCGCGCCAGTTCCGATCTGTACCAGTTCGCGTGTGAATTGCGCCCGCGCCGGGTTTCCAGGAACATCTGATGCTCCCGCGGCCAACTGGATATATCCGCGCCGGCCACTTTGGCTATGCGATCCCGGGGAAATTCCGCAAGGCTGCGGTCGATCGTATTGACGCCGATGATTTTTCCTGAAGCGTCAGTCACCACGATAACTTCGTAACCTTCGTGGTTGAAAAAGTATTCGTTCAGCAGCTCGGCAAGCCCGTCCGCGTCCGCCTGCTCCTTATGCCTGGAAAGCAGCGAATATGAAACGGCCATGGTATGGAGTTCTTCCCTTTTTCCCCGCAGGATCATGTCGATCTTGTCCGCGGCGTCCTGCGCCATCTTTCCAAGTGAATCCAGTATCTGGCTCTGTATCTGTTCGCGCCCGGCGAACCAGGAAATGAACGCCATACCCGCCAGGGGCAGCATGGAAAGCAGAATCATCAGCGCCAGCAGTTTGCTTCTGAGAGTATGGGAAATAGTGGATGGACGCGGCGATTTTTTCATAATAACTGTCAAAAAATAATACAGAGAAAATTGTCAGCTTTATCAACACAAATGTCAACAATTTTAACAGTAGGTAACATCGCCATCAACGTCCCGTTTAGGGAAACGCTGATTAATTATCTGGGCATACAGGGCGTAGCACGCTACGCCCCTACTTGTTGCGCGGTGCTCGCAACCTCGACTATCCTTTTGATATGTCTCGGTTTCTGCGCTCCGTGCGCCTTGCGCTTCATCTCGCGCAGATAATTAATCAGCGTTTCCTTAGCTGTGGAAAAAGTTTTGTTTTATATGATCCTGCGGGTATTATCTGCATTCCCGGCAACATATGTGACAAAACAATGGAGAACGCTCTCATGAAGCTGTTGTACGCATTTATACCCGCGACCGAAATGATTTTCCATGCCTGCGCGGTCTTTTTGACACGATGCGGCGTCAGGTTTCGCTTACGTACTATTGAGTACGCCGCACTCAACCTTCCTTGCCTCGTGTCAAAAATCCTCGCACATCCAACGAAAGATCATTTCGTTTGCGGGTATATATTGATTTCCTCTGCGTTTTTCGTTTTTTTAGCGGGCGAAGAGGCGTTCGCGCAGGAACAGGGATATGAGCGGGAGCAGATCCGAATCGTCGATATCCCAAAAGTATCACGGCCGCCGAAATTTGAGGATTTTATAAACGGCACGCCGCGGGAAGCCGAGCTTGTAATCACCGACTTTCGCCAGGTCGATCCGGGCGACGGCGATCCGGCCAGTCAGCCGACCACTGCGTACCTTTCATACGACGATAAAAATCTGTACGCGGCTTTTATCTGCAAGGACGATCCGTCAAAAATCAGGGCGACGATCAGCCGCAGGGATTCAATTTTCAGGGACGACCGCGTTACGCTGTCCCTCGATACGTTTCTCGATCACCAGCGCAATTACTGGTTTGAATCGAACGCCTATGGCGTACAGATGGACGGCATAAATACCAATGGCGCGGACGATCTGAATTTCGACGCCCTCTGGTATTCAGAAGGGCGCATTGTCGAGGACGGTTATATCGTTTTAATGACGGTTCCTTTCAAGAGCCTGCGCTTTCCAAATACGCCGGTTCAGAGCTGGGGCATTATGTTGAGCCGGGCCATACAACGCAACAACGAATGGTCGAACTGGCCCTATCTTACCTGGCGGCTGATGCCAAGCTGGCAGGGACAGTTCGGAGTCCTGAACGGAATCCATGACATTTCCCCTGGCCGCAACATGCAGTTCATTCCGTACGCCGGATTTTCCCGCGCGCGTTACTTGAACCCGATGGAATCCGGACTGCGATATGACACTGAAAATGATTTTCGGGCGGGTCTTGACGCTAAAATGGTGCTGCGCGATTCGCTGACGCTTGATATGACGCTAAATCCCGATTTCAGCCAGGTGGAATCCGATTCGCCCCAGGTCACCATAAATCAGCGGTATGAAGTCTTTTTTCCGGAAAAACGGCCGTTTTTCATGGAAAACGCCGACTATTTTCAGACGCCGGAAAATCTCTTCTTTTCACGGCGCATGGCTGATCCGCAGTTCGGCGCGCGTCTGACCGGCAAGCTGGGCCGGTGGGCCGTAGCGGCGCTTGCCGGAGACGACCGCGCTCCGGGAGAGCTTGCGCCCGAAGACGCAGACTATTACGGCGACCGCGCCGCCGTCGGGGTATTCCGGCTTTACCGCGAACTAGGAAAAGAATCGCGCGTTGGCGGGCTTATCACCAGCCGGGATTTCGGAGGAAGTTCCAACCGCGTGTTTTCGCTGGATACGCGCCTGAAACTTAAACAGAATCTCATCCTGACAGGGCAGTGGATGGGAAGCCGGAGCCACTACCTTGACGGCGGCAGGCAAAATGGAACCGCGGGGTATCTGCGCCTCGCCCAGTCCGGGCGCCACTTAAACGCCAACGCGTATTACCGCGACCGCGGCCCCGGATTTGAAACCGACATGGGCTTTATTACGCGCGTGAATATACGCGAAACCGGCGGGAGCGTCAGGTATTCCTGGCGTCCCGAAAAAGGCAGCATTGTCAGCTATGGGCCGTCTCTTTCCGGAAGCGTCATTTACGATCACGACGGAACTTTGACGGACTGGACGATAAGCCCGTCATTCAGCGTTGACTTGCCCAGATACACAACTCTGTCTTTTGCCCGCAATGAAAGTTTCGAACGTTTCGCGGGAACGGATTTTCGCAAGAACAGCAACCGTGTTTCCATTTCTTCCGAATGGCAGAAATGGCTGCACCTGTCTTGCAGCCTGGAACACGGCGACCGCGTCAACTATTATCCGGCTGCGGGAGAACAGCCTTTTTCCGCCAAATCGCTGGACGCGAATTTCACGCTCAGACTAATGCCGACGCCGCAGTTGCAGATCGACGAAACCTATATTTTTACGCGGCTTGCCTCGGAAGGACGCGGAACCGTCTTTAATAATCATATCTGGCGCACCAAGGCCAATTACCAGTTCACAAGGGAATTTTCTCTGCGCGCGATCGTCGATTACAACGCCGTGCTTCCAAACGATACACTGGTGAATCTGACGCGGAGTAAAAGGTTGGGGCTGGATATTCTTTTTACCTATCTGCTGCATCCGGGCACGGCTCTTCATGTCGGCTATACGGATAATTACGAAAACCTGCGCTATGATCCGGCGGTTTCGCCGCTGGTCGAACGCGGATCTTTTCCGGACACTTCCGTCGGCCGCCAGATCTTTGCGAAATTCAGCTACCTGATAAGGTGGTAGTTCCGGATTTTCTGGTACACTATACCCGCGAACGAAATGATTTTCCATGCCTGCGCGGTCTTTTTGACACGATGCGGCGTCAGGTTTCGCTTACGTACTATTGAGTACGCCGCGCTCAACCTTCCTTGCCTCGTGGCAAAAATCCTCGCGCACGCGGGTATAGATTTCTTTTGGGAGACGAATATTATGAAATTTTTCAGTAAATGTTTTCTTGCGATTGCGCCGGTTGCCATACTGGTTTGCGCGTTTTGCGGAATTCCTTCTTTTGCCGAAGATCAGACCCTTGATGTCGCCGAAGATTTTATGGATGCCTGGTATGCCGTTCGCGCCGAGGCGTTTGCCAGACTCGATAAGGACGGCAAGGGGTACATCGGCGCGACTGATTGGCCCGGCCGGAACCGGACGTTCCGTCTGATGGATGTAAATCGTGACGGCCGCGTTACGCTTGAGGAGTTTCAGTCTCTTAACAACCGCTGGCGAAACCGGGCATTCGAAGATCTGGATCTTGACGGCAACGGCCTGATCACCCGGGATGAATGGATGGACATTCCTGAGGATTTTGACCGGCTTGACCGCAACAAAGACGGCGTGATCCAGCGTCACGAATTTTACACTCCACGTTAACGGAGGACGGCAATGGCGACCATACAGTTTCTCGGCGCGGCAGGAACCGTCAGCGGATCAAAATACCTGGTGGATACCGGCGAGACACGGTTCTTTGTCGATTATGGCATGTTCCAGGGGCCGAAACGGCTGCGTCTGCTTAACTGGGAAAAACCGCCGGTCGCGCCCGATTCCGTGGATCACGTTCTTTTGACGCACGCGCACCTTGACCATTCGGGAATGCTGCCCGCGCTGGTACGGGACGGTTTCAGGGGAAAAATCTGGACAACACCCGTAACGGCTGAACTGTGCAACATCAACCTGCTCGATTCCGCGCACCTGCAGGAAGAAGACGCGCGCTTTGCCAACAAGATGTCGTTTTCCAAACACAAGCCGGCTTTGCCGCTGTTTACCACGGCGGACGCGGAAAAAGCCATCGAGCGGCTGAAAGCTGTGGAATACGAAACGCCGACGGCGATTTCAGAAGATACGGAAGTGCGTTTTCGCGACGCCGGCCATATACTGGGTTCCGCCATCGTGGAGGTAACCAGCCGCGGACAGGCGCCTATGCGCATCGTTTTTTCCGGCGATCTGGGGCGTTATGACGCTCTTATTTTGCGCGATCCCGTGTCCGTGGAATCGGCGGATTATCTTCTTATAGAATCAACCTACGGCAACCGCGTGCATCCGCCGGAAGATCCGATGAACGATCTGGCGGCAATCATCAACGAAACCGCAAAGCGCGGCGGCATGACGGTTATTCCCGCCTTCGCCGTGGGGCGCGCGCAGACGCTGCTGTACCTGCTGCGCGATATGAAGGAACGGTGCGCTATTCCTGATCTGCCGATTTTTGTTGACAGCCCCATGGCGCGGAGCGTCACGGATGTCTTCTGCCGGCACAGGGAGGTTTTTAACGAAGAAGCGAATGCGGTTTCTCTCAGGACAGGCAAGTGCCCGATTCTTTCCGAAAATACGTTTTTTACGCATACTAAAGATGAATCGCAGAAGATAAACGACATACGATATCCGGCCATAATCGTTTCCGCGAGCGGCATGGCGACGGGCGGGCGCGTTTTACATCATCTGAAATACAGGCTGCCGGATTCGCGCAACACGGTTGTCTTTGTAGGCTATCAGGGAGTGGGAACGCGCGGCCAACTGATCCGTGACGGCGCAAGGTCGATTAAAATTCACGGCGAGGAAGTGCCTGTGCGCGCCCAGATCCGCAATGTCGAGGCGTTTTCCGGGCACGCGGATTGCGCGGAGATACTGCGATGGCTCGGAAAATTCCGCAAACCGCCAAAGACGACATTCGTAGTCCATGGCGAAGAGGAATCGTCAAGGGCGCTGGCCGCGGAAATCGAACGGAATCTGGGATGGAAAACGCATATTCCCGCATATCTCGAATCCTGCGTTTTACGTTAGTGTATGAATAATCTATATTTGATTTTAATTGGCGCGCTTTGCGCGGTTGTTGTTTTTTTACTTGTCGCGCTTTTTAAGCGCCGTGCGCCGGCGTCAGAAAATGATACCGCCGCCATCGCCGCAACCGTAAAATCTGGCATTGACCCGGTCGTACCGGAACTCCGCCGCGTCGAAACGGAACTCAAGGCGGAAATAAACAACCGCATGGAAACCGTTCGCGCGGCGCTTGACAGCCGCCTGGACAGGTTGGGCGAATCCACGTCTCAAAGATTAAGCGAGTCGTCCGACCGCCTGAACGCCGCATCAACCGAAACGCGCAAAACGCTTGACGCCAGGCTCGAAAAACTGACGGAAACTCTTGACGGCAAACTTGACAGAACCCGCGCGGAGCTTGCGACAGCCGCCGCCGAAACGCGCAAAACGCTTGACGCGCGGCTTGAAGGCATAATCGCAAAAAATGAGGAAAAGCTTGAGCAGATGCGGCTGACCGTGGACGAAAAGCTGCAATCCACGCTGGAAAAAAGGCTTTCGGAGTCATTCAAACTCGTCGGCGACAATCTCGAAAAAGTTATTCAGTCGATGGGTGAAATGCGTGCGGTCGCGGCGGATGTAGGAGACCTCAAGCGCGTGCTTACCAATGTAAAGATTCGCGGCACGTGGGGCGAATACCAGCTTTCGCTGATCCTTGAAACCCTGCTGCAGCCCGACCAATACGAGGCCAATGTAAAACCGAGGCCGCGCAGCGATAATATCGTGGAATTCGCCGTCAAACTGCCGGGGCGCGACGACGACGGCAAACCTGTCTGGCTTCCAATAGATTCAAAGTTTCCCAAAGAGGATTACGAACGTCTTGTGGACGCCGCCGCCCGGGCCGACGCCGAGGGCGTGGAAGCCGCCGCCCGAGCGCTTTCGGCGAATATCGAAAACAGCGCCCGTGAAATCCGCGACAAATATATCGCTCCGCCGCATACGACCGACTTCGGCATCCTGTTCCTGCCGACGGAAGGATTGTATGCGGAAACGCTTCGCCGCCCCGGGCTTGTGGATAAAATACAGCGCGAATGCCGTGTGCTTATAGCGGGGCCGACCACTCTGGCCGCCCTGCTCAACAGCCTGCAAATGGGATTCCGCACGCTCGCCATAGAAAAGCGTTCCAGCGAAGTCTGGAAAATGCTTGGCGCCATAAAGACGCAGTTTGGAAAATTCGGGGAAACGCTCGAAAACGTGCAGAAAAAGCTTGACGCCGCGGGCCGGGAAATCGGCGAAGCTTCCCACAGGCATCGCGTCATGACCAACCGCCTGGCCAAAGTCGAGGAACTGCCCGCCGCGGAAGCCGCTCAATTTCTGCCTGAAACTCAGGCGCATGAAAGTCATTAGTGTCAGGACGACGTAAAGAAATGCATTTGGGTGAGGAACTATCGGAACAGCGATTTGACGGCATCGGAGACTTTCTGCCGGAACACACATTCGGATGCGGGCAGTGTTTCCGCTGGCGAGTGGAAACTGACGGGAGCTGGAGCGGTGTTGTTTCAGGAGAGTTTGCCAATCTTTCATATACGCCTTACGCCGGTGAAAACGACCGGGGCGCCATTACGATCCGCAGCAGCCTTTTCGCGGACAATCCTGTCCGCCGGGAAAAATACTGGCGAAACTATCTTGACCTCGACCGCGATTACAAGGCTGTCAAAAAAAAGCTCGTTGCAAATGATAAAGTCATGGAGCGCGCCATCAAGGCTGGCGGAGGCATACGTATTTTGAATCAGGAAAAATGGGAAACGCTTGTTTCGTTTATCATTTCCCAGAATAACAATATTCCGCGCATCACAGGGTGCATAGAAAATTTGTGCCGGCAATTTGGTTCGCGCGTCGGCAGGTTCGGAAACAGGGAGTATTTTTCATTTCCCGCCGTTTCCGATCTGGCGCGACTTTGCGTGGAAGACTTTGCCGCGATAAAACTTGGATACAGGGCGCAATATATTGTGGATACCGCCGCCGTGATATCGCGCGACGGCGGGACGAAACTTGAGTCGGGCGACGGTTTGCCAATAAATGAAATTGAATCATACCTGCTTTCACTGCCCGGCGTCGGACCCAAGGTCGCCGGATGCGTTCTGCTGTTTGCTATGAAAAAGACGGAAGCCTTCCCCGTGGACGTGTGGGTGAGGCGCGTCATGAGCCGGTTTTACGGCATGGACGAAAACAATCCGGCGGCG
>Ga0082212_10006502_pt1 | contig 15680 bp, 11 predicted proteins | sample TergutNt197P3_FD_71548 | JGI IMG/M metagenome (GOLD analysis project Ga0082212, IMG submission 71548) | Neocapritermes taracua P3 segment gut microbial communities from Petit-Saut dam, French Guiana - Nt197 P3 | ecosystem: Host-associated > Arthropoda: Insects > Digestive system > Gut ...
AAGGTAATTATTATATTTACTTAATATGTAATTTTTAGCAATTACAAAGTAATTGCGGGACAATCTTACAATTCAACAGAATAGAATGTTGTCTCACAAATAGTTTGCATTTGCAAGTAATAACAAAAATGTGAAAACATTATAGCGGATAGTATTATTCCAAAATTTTAAATAATAATAACGGGCAATCGCTTAAAAGGTATAATTTGTTATATTAGTTAAGAGGAAAGTCCGAACTCCATAGAATATGATGCTTCTTAACAAGAAGGCGTTCTGATAAGAACGACAGAAAGTGCAACAGAAAATATACCGCTTTTAATTTATTTAAAAGTAAGGGTGAAATGGTGGTGTAAGAGACCACCGCTTTAATGGTGACATTAATGGCAGTGCAAACCTCATCAGGAGCAAAATCAAGTATAGATTTGTGTAGAAAAATACTTATATTAGTATTTAATAATTTGCTACATTTACTTATTCGGTAAATATTATTGAAAAAAACAATATAACAAATCAGGGTAGATTGCTAAAAATTATTAGCAATAATAATTTTAGATAAATGATTGCCTCCTAATATTTAATCATTAGCAGACAGAATTCGGCTTATAGTTATTAATTAAAATAATGTTTATATATGTAGATAATTCTAAAAATTATTTTTTACTGAAATGATGCCAATCTTTTATTTTTTTATAATTACCACCCCATTCCCATCCTAATTCTATAAATTTCCGTGTAATAGGAGAATTAATTGTTAGTGTGCCTGATATTTGAGGATTATATTTATTTCCTCTTTTACTGACACCTTTGGAACTAATATACGGATTTTGCATCGGATTTATATCTATTGCTTTTCCAAAGGAATGATATGATAACCTATTAGTCCCCGCTATCTTACGATAACAAAAAGCAGAACTATTATTAGCATTAATTGACAAATCATCATCCCAATTATATGCTACTATCGGAATACATTTTTCTATAGGAAACTTCTCTTTTTTTATTAATTCAAAAATCGCTATTATATCATCTTTTACTGAAATATTAACTAATAATTGACCTATATGCAATCTATTATCAAATGAATAATATTCTACATCTATAAGAACTAATTGATTTATTATATTTTTGGGTGCAGGAGTATTTTTTATTGCGTCCTCAAAACTTATCTGCGAATCTATAATGATTTCATTATTAACTTTATTATCATTTAAAGTGAAAATCATATTAGTCACAAAAAACATTATAAATACTAATAAGGTTGTTTTCATAATTTTTTTTACATTTTTAGTTTATTAAAATGTAAATATAATATTTTATTACAAAAAAACGTATATTTGTGGTGTTTTTTTTAATTTATTTAGAGAGTTTAATATGCATTACTCAAAATTAAAGTATTTTTTATCTGTCATACTGCTTATAACATTAGTTGGTTGTAATAATAAAAAAGAAGTAGTAGAACCACCAACTGAAAACACTCCCGAAGTGATAAATATAAGTCCGAAAACTCTATATTCAGGTGATGAATTCCATATAGAAGGGAATTATTTCGGCGAAACATCATTTAGCAAGCAGGTAATTGTAGGCGACAAACCTGCTATTATTTCTCCAAACGGTTGGAGTAATACCTTAATAACTGCAAGTGTAGAAATAGATGCAGGAACATATCAAGTAAAAATAGAGTTTCCTGATACTACTATTATAGCCGGCACTCTAACTTATATATCTGAAGATGAGACATTACCTATTCAGATAATAAGTATATCACCGACTGCATTATCGCCTGGTAGTTCGTTTGAAATAACAGGCACAAGTTTCGGTGCAGAAAAAGGAACAAGCCAAGTTATGATAGACGATGTATCCATCCAAACAATACAATGGATGAATGAATATATAAGTTGCAGAGTTCCTAATGATTGGGATACTGAAGGAATTTTTGAAGTTGTTGTTCAGACAGATACAACAATAAGTAATTCTGTTAGTGTTGAAATAACACTTCCACCACCTATAATTAATTCAATAAGTCCAACAATATCCAAAATAGGTGATACAATAACTATTGTAGGGACAAACTTTTTACCCACACAATTATCAACATCAAGTGTGTATTTAGGAAGTGTTAAATGTGAATGTCTTACTTGGAGTAATACTAATATTACTTTTATTATTCCTGAAGATGCAACCACAGATAGTGTTAAAGTTCATATTGGTAGTAAAGTTAGTAATGGTAGATTTCTTACTATAGAAGAAGAAATACAACCACCGCCGACTGATAATCCTGAAATTCATAGCACGAATGCTGATTTAGAAAATTATAAAACGGATTATGTTGCAGGTCAAGGAACAGCACAAATAAGAGGAATTCATTTTGGTACTGCTGCTACTCCTGCCGATTATGGTAAAGTAATATTAAGTCCAAACATTGAAGCAACAATTACACAATGGCGGGATACTGTTATTAGAATAAATATTCCATTAGGGGTGGTATCAGGCACTATAAAATTAATTACAAAAACGGGATTAACCAGCAATGAATATCCAATTTACATAGCCCATCCATCTGCTACAGCAAATAGTAATGGCGATAGATTTACAACGAAATATATAAAAGGTGGAACTTTTATAATGGGTAATAATAATGGTTCAGCATTAGCTGGTGAATTGCCTGAACATCAAGTAACACTAACAAATGATTTTTATATTGGAGTTACCCCTGTAACTCGTGAAGAATATTTTTTAATAACTAATGTATATCCACCAAGTACTAATAAACTTTCTGATGAGCCCGTACATCAGATTACTTGGTTGCAAGCAATTGAATTTTGCAATAGGTTTTCTGACAATGCAGGATTACAAAGATGTTATACAATTTCAGGTAGTAATGTCACTTGTGATTTTGAAAAAAATGGATATAGATTACCTACTGAAGCCGAATGGGAATATGCTGCCAGAGCAGGTCAAACTAATGGATGGGGATTTACTGATAGTCCTACATTATATACTTGGTATGTAGAGAATGGACAAGGTTCTACTCCACATCGTGTAAAACAAAGAAAAGGTTTTGGTGCGGGATGGCCTGTTACTAATAGCACTGAAAATATGTATGATATGAATGGTAACGTATTAGAATGGTGTTGGGATAACAACTCTATAGATTACTACCAAGAATGTGCTAATGGTGTTACGAATCCAAAAGGTTCTAATGAAGTAGGTGGTAGAAAGATATGTAGAGGCGGACATTTTAATGCAGAATTAGATGATTGTAAAGCAACAAGCAGACATTCATTTAATACTACTGATAATATTTATACAGTTGGTTTTAGATTTGTCAGAAAAAGATAATAGTAAGAAATATTTACTATATTAGCTTAATATTTAATAACATACTCTCTAAAATTATTTAGAGAGTATGTTTTTTAGATTATTAGTATTAATAAATAATTTGCTGATTTATTAAGGAGTATGTTTCCATCTTTTATGCATCCAAGCCCATTGTTCAGGATATTTGCGGATGATATTTTCAAGGTGCATTGTATGTCTTTTAGTAAGTTCTAAAACATTTTCTTGACTAAAATCTAAATCAGAATAATCAATTTCAACTATATTTGCTTTGTATTTACCATCTTGCTGTCTTATAGCAAACCCCATAATTAGTGGTATTTTATATCTTAATGCAAGTTCTGCAACGACTTTAAAAGTTGACGCAGGTCGTCCAAAAAAATCTACAAAAACATCAAAGTTTTTAGTTGCGGCTTGGTCTACAAGCAATGCAATAGCATTACCTGATTTTATTTCACTGACAATAGTTCGTGCTGCATTATACATAGAAATTATTTTATTTCCTTGTGAAGTTCTAATTTTATTTAGTTCGGTATCTACAATTTTGTTTGCCTGTGGCTTAACAACTATCGTTACAGGAATGTTTGTAAATATTCCAACTGCATAAGCAATCAACTCCCAATTTCCAAAATGTCCTGAAACAAAAAGTATTCCTTTATTATCTGTCTTAATTTTATTAACTAAATTAAATCCTTCAGCAAAATCAAGCATATTTTTTAATTTTGTTTTTGAAATACAATTAAGACAAAAAAAATCTAAAAAAGTAATAGCAATAGATTGAAAAGCCCTTTTTGCAATATTTTTTATTTCCAAATTAGATTTATCAGGAAAACTATAAGTTAGGTTTTCTATTGCAATATTTCTGCGATATTTCCAACAAAAAAATATACTACTGCCAATAATTTTTCCTAATATTATTTTAATTTTTTGTGGTAATAAGACAGAAATAGTTTTAAATATATAAATAACAACGTACATAAAAACATTATTTATTTTTTTCATTTCTGTTATTTTTAGTTTCTAATAAAAACATTTTTTAACATTTATTATATAGCATAACAAATTAAATCAGTTTAATTCAAATCTATATAATTAATAATATTATCAATTATAACTTTTGCACAACATAGTTTTGTCATTGGTTCATAGTTACTAATATTATTATATTTATCTAAAATTGTAATCGTATTATAATCGCTTTCAAAACCCGACTTCTCCCCGTAAATAGAGTTAAGAATAAGAATATCACATTTCTTATTGTTAAGTTTGTTTTTAGCGAGTTCTATATCATTACTTGCCTCTAATGCAAATCCGGCAATTAATTTATTTTTATCTGTTCTATTCTTTCCCAACCATTTCAAAATATCTTCTGTCCGTGTTAATTCAATAACTAATTCGTTTGTCTCTTTTTTTATCTTTCCTTGAATATAATTTTTGGGAGTATAATCTGCAACAGCAGCACACATAATGATTATGTCTTTGTTTTCATAATGCTTTTTAGTTGCGTCAAACATTTCACTTGCTGAACTTACTTCAATAAAATTATTCACATTAATTTTTTTTAAATTTACATTTGCTGAAATTAAAGTAACATTTGCACCCATTGAAGCACTTATTTCAGCAATTGCATAACCCATCTTACCTGACGAATTATTAGAAATAAATCTAACATCGTCTATTTTTTCTCTTGTTCCACCTGCAGTTACTAACACATTGTAATCTGACAATTTGTCGGCAAAAACATTTTCTATATGTGAAATTATTACATCATAATCGGGCAATCTACCTTTACCAACTAAACCACTTGCAAGTTCACCTATTTGTGGTTCTATAAAAATTGCTTTTCTGTCTGTTAAAATGTCAATATTGTTTTGTGTTGCTTGATTTTCATACATTACAAAATCCATTGCAGGAGCAATAATTAAAGGTTTATCAGTCGGCAATGCAAGTGCTAAACACGACACTGGATTATCTGCATTGCCTACTGCAAGTTTTGATAAAGTTGTTGCAGAGCAAGGTGCAATTACCATTACATCACACCAGTTTGCTAATTCTATATGCCACGCACCTTTAGATTGCAAATCATCTGCAAAAATATCTGATATAATTTCTTGATGAGTTAAGTTACTTAACACAAGTTCTGAAACGAATTCTAATGCTGATGGCGTAGCGACAATTCGCACCTCTGCACCTCTTTTTTGTAATTCTCTTACTAATATAGGTGTTTTATAAGTTGCTATAGACCCTGTAATTCCAAGTAATATTTTTTTAGTGTTTTTTATCATTTTTTTCTTATTGTTAAATAAATTAAAAAAAACGTCCTTTTTCTAAATAATTAGTAACATAATCCGAAATGGCTTCTTCCAATTCAGTAAATAAAAAATCTTTTCCTAATTTATTTAATAATTTATTCGTATCCGATTCTGTCCAATTCTGATATTGATTAGATAAATTAGAAGGCATATCAATATATTCAATATTAGGCAGAGTTCCCATAGCATTAAAAACACAATTAACTAAATCGTTCCATGTTCTTGCCTTGCCTGTTCCTAAATTATAAATACCTGTAAAAGTTTTATCATTAAGCATCTTCATAATAACCTTGCAGCAATCTTTAACATAAATAAAATCTCGCATCTGTCCGCCATCAGGGTATTTTTTATCATTAGATTTAAATAAACAAACCTTGCCCGTTTCTTTAATTTGATTATAAGATTTAAGAACCATGCTTTGCATATTTCCTTTATGAAATTCATTAGGACCAAAAACATTAAAAAACTTAATTCCTGTAATTTTATCTTCCAATTTATTATTTACTACATACATATCTACAAGGTGCTTTGAGAAACCATATTTATTAAGTGGAGTAAGATTATTTATAGATTTATCAGAATAGCCATTACTACCATCCCCATAAGTAGCCGCTGAAGAAGCATAAATAAGACGGATATTATTATAAATAGCGTAATCTATAAGTTCTTTCGTGTAAAGAAAATTATTATCTATCAGATAATCAACATTGGTTTCAGTCGTAGAAGAACATGCTCCGAGGTGTATTATTGTTTGCAATTTATTGTTTTTTATATCATTGCTTTTAATAATATTTCTAAAATAATTAATGGGTAGAACCTGTGAAATTCTTTTATTGGCGAGATATTTCCATTTGTTTTCACAACCTAATTCATCAACAACAATAATATCATAAATATTATTATTGTTCAATTCTTTAATAAGGCAGGAACCAATAAATCCTGCACCACCTGTAACTATAATCATATATTTTTAATTTTGCATAAAATATCAACAAATACACTATTTTAGATAACATTTTTATTTTTTATTTTTCAATAACTTATGGATATTTTTTCTTCCATAAAAACTTCATCTTTTTTTATTGAAAAATAATTGTTTTTAAAATGTATCTTTTACAAAAATAATTTTTTTTATGAAAATATTTTGTGTGGTTAGTGAAACGATTAATTTGGTTACAGGGTTATATACTTGCTTATACCAATATTTTTTATTAATGTTTTATCATTTTTTACAAAATAGCAATAAATTTTACTGCAAAACACTAAACACCTATAACAACTATATTTTATTAATATTTATAGATGTTTGCTATAAACTAGTATATCATCACGATAAAACTTACAATATTCCACAATTATAGATATATAGTATATTATTAGACAAATTATCACTCAGTAAGTATGTAAAATATAGAATATAAGATTGGCATATAAATTGTATTATATCCAATATGGCTGAAAACAAAGATGGTATAGAAAAATCTGAAGAAGCATCTGCCAAACGGCTACAAGATGCAAAAGAAAAAGGACAAGTCGCTAAAAGTAAAGACATAACTTCGGCAAGTATTATGTTAATCGGATGCATTTCTATTTTTCTACTTGGAAAAAATATGATGCTAAAATTAACAGGTATATTTTCGTCTGCTTTTAGCACAGCAGGACAATTTGATTTTACAGATAGCAATTTAAAATCCCTTTTTATAAGCCAAATAGAAAATATTTCGTGGTTAATATTTCCTATTCTTTTAATTGTTGTTGCTATTATTTTAGCAGCCGAAATTCCACAAGCAGGATTATTCTTTGCAACTAAAAAATTCACAGAACCAGAAAATTGGCAACGACCTTTTAAAATATTGTCAGGTATTAAAAGAACTTTCTTTTCTTCTCGCTCTTTGGTAGAACTATTGAAAAGTTTTCTTAAAGTATCTGTGCTTGGTGGTGTAGCATACAGTGTTATTAGTGGCAATTTAGATAAAATAATAGGTAGTGCTGAACTGCCTTTCATTAATGTTGTGGAAGCAATGGCTGACGTTGCTTTTGAACTCGTTCTAAAAATTGGAGGATTATTTATTTTTATTGCTGCTGCTGATTTTATTTATCAAAAATGGAAGTTTAAACAAGATATGAAAATGACTAAACACGAAGTTAAAGAAGAAACAAAACAATTGGAAGGTGACCAACAAATTAAACATCGTTTGCGGCAAATGGGACGAAATATGATTAGAAAGAAAATGATACAAGCAGTTCCCAGTGCATCAGTTATTATTACAAACCCTACACACTTTGCAGTTGCAATTAAATATAATCAGGGAGAAGATAATGCTCCTATTGTTGTTGCGAAAGGAATTGATTTCTTAGCACAAAAAATTAAAGAAATTGCTAAAAATAATAATGTCCGAATAGTTGAAGACCCACCATTAGCAAGAACTTTATATAAATTAGTAGATGTAAATTCTACTATACCGGAAGTTTTATTCAAAGCCGTAGCCCAAGTATTAGCATTTGTTTATCAAGTTAAAACAGGAAATAACGTAGAATACAAACCTTCTAATATTAATGAAAGTGATTTTATTAATAATTCATAACAATATACAACTTTAATACCAAATTGTGATGTCATATAAATTCATTACAAATATAGTAAATAATATTATAAAAAATAAACATTAATTACTACGTAATCGTAATATTGAAAGTGTATCGCCACTATCACGATTGATATCGCAATTTTTACGAAGTATATTTCTTAATTCAGGGAGTATATTTTACACAGCAATGACAGAATATAAAAAAGGTATGACAGAATAAAAAAAATAAAAAAAAACTATTTTTGTATTTTAATATTAAAAAATATAGAAATGATAAATAAAATTATAAGTAAATTAAAAACTATTCCGTCTTATAGTGCGGTTATTCCAGATTATAAAAGTAATAATAAAATAAAAAATGTTAATTTCCCTGATTATTTTATTGATAAATTAAATGCTATAAATAACTCTAATATTTCTTATTCGGATATAAATATTTCCCATAATCCTACTATTTATAATATTTTTATTCGTTTAGCAACTACTTTTAATTATAGCAATTCTGGAAAAATTACTAATCAAACTAATCATTTTAAAGAAACAGGCACGCTACTAAAAACAATTGCTCTTCTGCCTTATATTAAGAGTTTGGGAACTGATATTTTATATTTATTGCCTATAACAACTATCGGAAAAGATGGTAAAAAAGGTAATCTTGGCTCACCATATTCTATAAATAATCCATATTTAATTGATGAAAATATAAATGAACCATTATTAGATATGCCATTAGAAGAGCAATTTTCAGCATTAGTAGAGGCAGCACATAAGTTAGGAATGAAGGTCGTCTGTGAATTTATTTTTAGAACAGCAAGTAAAGATAGTGTTATTGCAATAAACCATCCTGAATGGTTTTATTGGATAAAAAAAGATAGCGAAGCAAATTTTCGTTCCCCTATTTTTGATGCAAAAACTCTAAATATAATCAAAAAAAAAGTAGAACAAGGTGATTACAATAATTTACCAGAACCACACTTGAATTATATAAATCAATTCACTAATACTCCGCAAAAAGTAGAATTAATAAATAATAAAATTATAGGTTATGTAGATGGTGAAGAAGTAGTAATACCCGGCTCTTTTGCAGATTGGCCCCCAGATGATATACAACCTACTTGGTCAGATGTTACTTATTTGAAAATATATGATAATCCAAAATATAATTATATTTCTTATAATACGATTAGAATGTATGATAATGATTTGTCACAACCAATTTGGGAAAACACTCCGCTATGGCGACATATAGAAAATATTATACCTTATTATATAAATAGATTTAATATAGATGGAGTAATGATAGATATGGGACATGCACTACCTGATAAACTCCTTAAAAGAATTATAGCAAAAGCACGAAAAATAAAAAAAGATTTTATTTTCTTTGAAGAAAATTTTATTATTAGTGAAAATTCTAAACAAAAAGGTTTTGATTGTGTTCTTGGTCCTCTACCTTTTGATGAACATACACCTGAAAAAGTTAATCATTTTATTAGTAATATTCAAAATCTATATATTAAATGCTTTGCTACTTCTGAAACACATAATACTCCTCGCACCGCCAGTAGAAAAGGTGGGGCAAATTTATCAAAAATATCTTATCTTATAAATAAAATACTACCACTTCCTACTTTTATACATTCGGGATTTGAACTTTGTGAAACACTTCCTGTTAATACGGGATTGGGCTTTGAAAATATTGATACAACTCTACTTAATTCTGATGTTTTGCCTTTGTTTTCTATATCTAATTTAAATTGGACAAATGATTATAATATTATTGATTTTATAATTGAAGCAAATACAAAACTTGAGCCATATTTAACAAAAAATTATACAATAAAGTATATAAATACAGCAAATAAAAATGTAGTTGCTATTGAAATTATTAATAATCCTATTAATAATCTTATATTTATCGCTAATTATGGAGATTTATGTGATGTAAATATTGATTTGCCAAATAATAAATATAGAACATTATTTGGCACTATTGATATTACTAATAAAGAACAATCTAAACTTATTATAACAATGGAAGAATTTAGTTATATTGTTTTAGAATTAATTTAATGGTGATTATATCACCTATTTTTATTTTATTTTATATAAAAACACACATACTTATTGCTATTACTTCATTATTTTAGTATTATTTACATTTGAAAATAGATTTTTACACTAAAAACATTTATTTTTGCATTATGATATATTTAACAAAGATAATGGATTTTTCAGCATCACATAGAGTATATAATCCTAACTTTACAGATGAAGAAAATTTTAAAATATTTAACCAATGTGCTAATAAAAACGGACATGGCCACAACTATCAATTAGAAGTTGTAATTGCAGGTAGTATTAATCCTGATACGGGTTGTGTTATCGATTTTAAACAAATGAAAGATACAATTCAAAAAGAAATTATAGATAAATTTGACCACAAAAATCTTAATATAGATGTTAAAGAATTAGTAGGAATAATACCTACTGCAGAAAATTTAGTTGTTTTATTTTGGAATATATTAATAGATAAATTTCCAAATGCAAAACTTTTTAAGATTAAGTTATCAGAAAGTAATACAAGTAGTGTAGAATATTATGGATAATAAAAACAATTGGTTCAGGATAGCAATTTAATTAAATTGTTATTTTAATAAAATTAGCAACATAACACAGCATATTATCTGCCTTTGAATTCAGGATTACAATAAAATAATAACTTTTCTTGCAACACCTTGACATCTTTTTCATATTTCTTTAATTGTTCAGCAGGAAGTTTTTTTACTTTTCGTTTTCCGTTCATTTCTACTATATAATATAATTTTATCTCTGATTTATTTTTATCATTATTAAAAACAAAATTAAAATGTAATTCTATTAATTGTCTTTCCACACCTTTTTTCTTATTTGTTTGCAGGAATAGTTTTTCTGCAATTATATAATTATCAACTTCTGAAAATTTAGTAATATGATAATCCTGCATTTGTATTGCTTGGTCAAAGAAATTATGAATTACTTCAGGATTTTGTTTATTACATTCAAAGTAATATATTTTCGGATTAGGCGAACAACTACAAATAATCGTAATTAGTATTAAAGGTAATATCATTTTTTTTTTCATAATGTTTTAAGGGGTTTGTTTATTATGAACATTTTGTTTTTCAAAAATAATAAAAATATTTTAATTTAATTACGTGATTATATAACAATATTACAAAAGTAAGTATTTTTCTTTTATTCGCTAATAAAAAAAAATAGTATAGTTAGTAAATAAGTTTCGATAGGGAACGTTTTATGTGCGATACAAACTTATTTACATTCTATTATTAAAGGTTTATTCTCATTTTTTTATAAAAAAAGAATAAAAAAAATGTTATATTTGTTATAGTTTTGAATTTAATATATGTTAACGGAGAAATAAATGGCAAATCCATTGTCTAATTTAGAACCAAAACTTGTGTTTCACAACTTTGGTGAATTATCTAAAATTCCTCGTCCAAGTAAAAAAGAGGAAAAAGTTGTTGCCTATATAGAAAATTGGGCAAAAGAAAAAAACATTGCTGTTAAAAAAGATAAAACAGGAAATTTACTTCTTTCTAAACCTGCAACTCCCGGTATGGAAGACAGACAACCTATTTGTATCCAAGGACATCTTGATATGGTATGTGTTGCAGAAAAAGGACATCAAATTGATTTTGATAATGACCCGATTGATGTCTATGTTGATGGCGATTGGGTAAAAGCAAAAGGTACAACCCTTGGTGGTGATAACGGCATCGCAATTGCTATGGGAATGGGACTTTTGGAATCAAAAGACATTCCGCATCCCGCACTTGAACTATTATGCACTCTTGATGAAGAAGAAGGGCTTGTTGGTGCTAATGGTTTGGGAACTGATTTAATAACCTCTAAACTTCTTATTAATATTGACTCAGAGGATGAAGGTATATTTACAATCGGATGTGCAGGTGGTATTAATACTATAGCACGTTATGAATATATGGAACGTGAAGTTCCTAATGGTTGGCTACCATATAATATCGTTGTTGATGGACTAAAAGGTGGTCACTCAGGCATAGAAATAAATGCAGGCAGAGCAAATGCTTGTAAACTATTAAACAGAGTTCTTTGGAGTGCAACAGAACAGTTTGATATTGTTTTAGCATCGTTTAATGGCGGGTTAAAACACAATTCTATTCCTGCTGAAGCAGTTGCCGTTGTGCTTGTTAATCCTGCAAAAGAGAAAGAATTTAAACAATTTGTATCTGAAATGAATGATACATTTAAAAAAGAATTCATTCTTAATGAACCAAATGGTCGCATATTTTTAGAAGTATGTGATATGCCTGATAGGGTTATGACACATGATGCACAATTCAAATTGCTTGCTTCGTTCTATACTCTTGCACATGGTGTATTGCGTATGAGTCCAAATCTAAAAGATGCAAAAGGGAATCCTTTAGTGCAAACATCTACCAACTTTGCTATCGTTGAAACACGCAAAGATGAAATTAAAGTAACGACAAGCCAACGTAGTTCTGTTAATTCTGAAAAAGAAAATATACAAGAAAAAGTAAAAACAGCATTTATGTTAGGTGATGCAGTAGTTGAATCTACTGATGGGTATCCTGCTTGGGAACCGCGATTGGTATCGCCATTGGTTGACTTATCTAAAGAAGTTTGGCGTAAACTATATAATACTGAACCTGCTATTGAAACAATACATGCGGGATTAGAATGCGGTTTGATTGGTGACAAATATGAAGGAATGGATATGATTTCCATAGGACCAAACCTACACGATGTTCATTCACCTGCTGAACGTCTATCTATAAGTTCCACAAAAAAAATATGGGACTTCATAGTTGAATTAATGAAAAATATTCCGAAGGTGACAGCGGTTTAGAAGTATTTTTAACTTGGTGGAGCGGGCAACCGCTCCACCATATTTATAAAAACAGGAGGGCATAATGTTACTAATAATTGTGTTTTAATTTCTGTCTTACTTTTAGTATTTTTATAATTAATATTAGGTAACTATATACAACTTTTACCTATAAAAATATATACTCACTTTTTTATAAATGGAAGCACCTTATAAAATAGTCCTGCACGGAAGATGCTGTAATAGATACCTGTATTAAAGTTGGTAGGAGAGATTGTTTTATAATAAGTTCCTTTAGGTAAAAAATAATTTTCTGCCATTAACTCATTACCCAAATAATTACATATACTAAATTGTGCCGATAATTCAAAAGGCAAAGTAAAATTGATCTCTATATGCCCTAAATCATCTTCTACTATACTATAACTATATTTATTTGGGTTAATATTATTTAATTTGTAATCTAAACCACAAATAGAATCAATAGAATAACTGCCATTATTTAATTCCAATTTTATATAATCATCGCATACATCGTTTATGCCAAGTTTTGCATTGCCTATTGCTATTTCTGTCGTTGGTTTGTCACCTAAAAATGTGTAAAAATGTAATTTTAATAAAGTTGTATTAGAATCTAAAGTAGATGTTTTTTTACAATTAATTTCTATATTGCCATCAGATTCATTAATATTAAATTCATTAGGCCCCTCGCTTGCAGTTCCAAATGTAATAAAATTTGAGTAAGACAATAATGCAGGGTTATAATTTAAATGAATAGAATAATTGGATACATATTGACTGACAGCATTATTATCAATAGTATTAACTAACTCTATTGGCACTTCTAATATAGTTCCTGGTTTTACTGCTAAATGTGGAATAGAAAGAGATGCTGTTATAGGTGGAATAGATTTACCAAACAGAGTAATAGTTTGTGGAAGTATATTTTCTCTTGTTTCGAATATTAAAATAGCATTATGTATTTTTTCAGGTTGTTTAGAAATAAAAGTTATTTTAATAGGCAGTGATGAATTAGCAGGTATAGAAATCTCTGTCGGATTTACTTTAAATGTAGAAATGTTATTAGTTCTTATATCGTTTATAATTAGTTCTGTATTGCCAATATTAAATAAAGTAATTATAGTATCTTTTTCGGTAGGACATTCTACATTAGCATTAGCATAACTTATATTTCCAAAATCAATAGTATCTTTTTCTAATTGTAAAATTGGCTCAACCCCTATACCTTTTAGTATAATAGTTTTATAATAATCGTTTATATTATTAGTTGAAATTTTTCTTTTCTTAAAATCATTTTCTAATACATATCTTGCAATAAAATTTCCTTTTCTATCGGGTATAAATGATATAGCAAACGAATCTACATCGTTAATTTTCATTGTAGTATTATCTTTGCAGAAAGGGGTTTCTATTTGAAAACAATCAACTGGAGTGTCATTAATTTCGTCATAGATGTTCTGACTAATCAATTCATAATTTATATTTCCGACATTTCGTAATTTTACGAAAGCACTTTTAGTCGTGCCAACTCTAATTTTACCTATATCAATAGTATCAATATTTCCAATAACTATACAATTAGAATCCTGGACAACATTAAAAGATTGTTGAACCCCAACTCCGTATAATCGTGCTATCACGCTGTCTAATTTATTTGGTTCATTTGAATTAGGTATGAATATAACTCTGACTTCTGCAGTATCGGGTAGTGTATCTTTGGGGCTATATCCAAAATTCCATACTTTAGTATTTCCTACATAAAAAGTCAGTGGATATTTATATTCGTCTTCTTTTATAATAAATTCGTGTGGAGTGTGCTGTTGTGAAATTAAATTCCACTCTTGTCTAATGGCATCAATATTTGTAGTATAAGTGTTTCTTACTTTTAGTTTCCTTATTACAGGACTTGTTTGATTTATAAAAACAGAATCAAACTTCACAAAATCATCATAACCATCAATATATTTAGTTGTATTTTTTCCAATTAAAAAAAATGTATCAGCATGCAACGGAGTAGTTGTAGTAGACAATCCATAATCGTCAATATATACAAAACCTATTATTAGCATTGCTTCTCGTCTACCTTCTGGCTCACCATTAATAGAAAAAAAAGGAATTTTTATAGTATCTTCTAATTTATTTTCGCCTAAATTAAATGGAAAATCATTTATTTGATAAACAAAATTTCCATAATCAAAACCTGAATAATATTCCGTAGGATTAGAATTCGGATTTGGCATTATAGTAAATGTTGGCGAAACACTTCCTATTATTAATGTTGTATCTGCTAAATAACTTTGTATAACAAAGTGCATCGTATCAGAATTACCTTGCTGATGTGGTCCAAAATATATTATTTTAGAATCTGGTGTTTCTAACGAATATATTTGCCCAACATTATTAGAATATACTTCAAAAACAGAAATTATTATTATTATTATTAAAAAGTAATAATACTTAAACATATTTTTAGAAAGTTCTAACTTCTATTAACAATTAAAATTTAAATAAAAATAAACTTTTTTAGTGTAATCA
>Ga0082212_10006503_pt1 | contig 15680 bp, 7 predicted proteins | sample TergutNt197P3_FD_71548 | JGI IMG/M metagenome (GOLD analysis project Ga0082212, IMG submission 71548) | Neocapritermes taracua P3 segment gut microbial communities from Petit-Saut dam, French Guiana - Nt197 P3 | ecosystem: Host-associated > Arthropoda: Insects > Digestive system > Gut ...
ATCCCCTTACACGACCACCGCGGCCGGGTTCAAATCCTGGCTCGAAGGCCCGCCCACCGACGCAGACCTCAAGACCCTGACGCAGGACCTTTATGATTCCGGCGTGTTCCAGCCCACCGGAACAGCAGGAAAGGCCAAGAACGGCAAAGACGTGGAAATCAGCGGCCTGGACTACGGCTACTACCTCGTCGTCGGCGAAGGCGAGCCGGAACAGGGCGGGAGCAAGGCCATCGTCCGCTATTCACTGGTCACCGTCAGTGAAAAGGACGTACTGATGAAACTAAAGGCCGACGTTCCCTGGGTGGAAAAATTCGTTTCCGACGAGAACCTTGGCCAGGACTCAGGCGATTGGGGCAAGGAAACCGACGTCTTCCGCGGCGATACCGTTTATTTCATGATAAGGTCAAATGTCCCGGATATGACCGGTTATGACGATTATACCTTTACCGTACACGACACCATGAACGCCGCCTTTGCCTTCAACAGCAGCAGCGTAGACATCAGGCTCGTCGACAGGGATGGGGTAGAGGATGATGTCCCTCTTGGCGTGTTTTCTGATTATACCGTGAGCAGCAACTATATATACGCAAACGGCGGCAGCGGCCAGATAAGCGGCACTTATGTAAATATTACCTTCAAAAACTTTTTGAAGTACAGGCACTATGCCGACTGGGAAGTCGTGATCACCTATAATGCAAAATTCGGGGCAACAGGCGCGTACGCCCCGGCCCCCAACCCCAACGAGGTCCATATCGAGTACAGCAACGACCCGTATACCGGCGGCACCGGGAACACGAACGAAGATATAGTAAATGTCTACACTTTCAACCTGCAGATCTACAAAATCGACGGCACTTCAAAAGTGCTTCTGGATGGCGCGGTTTTCGAGCTGCGGACAAAGGCCGGCGACCCGGAGTCAGCCGTGAAGGTCACCCTCATGCACAAGGGGTCGGGTGGCCTGCCGAATATATATTATGTGGACGACAAGAGTACGGAAACGGAAATCGAGGTCACAGGCAATGGCGGCTCATCCGAGCTTCCGGGCCAGCCGGCTTTTGGGGCTGCCAGCTATGACGGCGCCCATATCTCCGGCCTCAAGCAGGGCACATACTACCTGTATGAAATAAAGGCGCCGGACGGATACAACAAGATGGAACACGAAGAGCCTGTGGTCATTTCGCACAAAATAGTCAACGGCGTGTCTGACTTTCATGACCAGGTGGTCTATATCGAGAATTCCGCGGGCGCCAAGCTGCCCGACACGGGCGGCGCCGGCACTTCTGCCCTCTATATTTCAGGCATACTGCTTGCGATAGGGATCGCCGTGTTCCTCATCAGCAGGAGGAAAAGAAACCTGCTGGACGAATAAAGTGCACTTTTATCCTTTTGGGTGTAGTCGCAAAATTCCAGGGGGCTAAAATATAATTAAAGCCAAACTAGACAAGACAAAAGAAGTTATAAAAGAAGCATAATGTTACAGAAAGAGGAGAAAGAAAATGAAAACAGTTAAAACCACGAAATCCGTTAGAACCCTGCCGCTGATCCTGGTCATAGCATTGATCATGACGCTGGCGCTGCCGATGGGCGTATTCGCGGACACCCCGAAGGGGAAAATCACCGTAAAGACGGTAAGCGAAAGCATCGTCCTTGATGCGGAAGATTTCAGCGCTTACCAGCTCTTCAGCCTGGTCATCAGCGGCTCCGGCGCAAGCACGAAATACGCCTACACGCCAGTGGACGAAATTGGCGTCTTCCTTGAATGGGCAACAAGCAAGTACGAGAACATGCCTTCGAAAGATTCCCCCTACGGCGAAACCGCCGCAGAATTCAAGCTCTGGCTTGAGGGAGAACCCACCTCGGACGAAATGAAGCAACTGACATATGACCTGATGGAGTCTGAAATATTCGAAGACCCAACCGAAGGCACGCAAGCAGATAAGTTCGTAGAGTTCAGCGGCCTTGAATACGGCTACTACCTCGTCGTCGGCGAAGGCACGCCCAAGGCCGGCGGGGACAATGTCATCGCCCACGCTTCCCTTGTCACGCTCGCAAGCACGAACGAAGAAATCGAGCTGAAGGCCGACGTGCCCACGATCGATAAAGAGGTTTACGATGAAGACAGTGAAGAATGGACGGATGTAACGGACGTCAATACAGGCGACACCGTAGACTTCAGGATCACGTCCTATGTCCCGAACATGTTCGGTTACGACAACTATACCTTCACCGTGCACGATACGATGAGCAAGGGCCTGACCTACAACAATGGCAGTGTCAAAATCACGCTCGTCAATCCGGCCGGGACAGGGGACGTAACCCTTGTGGAAGACACCGATTTCACATTGGGCGTGGACGAGGCGGAAGACGATGGATCCTACAAAGACGGCACAGCCATCACGATCGACTTCACCGATTTCATACAGCACAAAGATCGTACCGACTGGGAAATCAGGATCACCTATGACGCCACGCTGAACGACGAAGCCCTCATCGCGTCCGACAGCAACCCGAACAAAGTCCGCCTTGAGTACAGCAACGACCCGTATTTCGGCCTCGAAGGAAACACCGACGGCGACGGTACAGGGACCACGGAAGAGGTTGAAGTAGATGTTTATACGTTCAATCTTGAAATCGTCAAGGTTGACGGCATGTCAACAGACAATCTGGGCAGGCTGCCAGGAGCAAAATTCAGTCTGCTCACGGAAACGGAAGAAGGCGAAGCTGGGTCAGCGATTAAGTTCAGGCTCGTTGAAACTGGCAACGAAACCGATCCGAGCATATACATCGTCGATATCAAGAACGGGACTATTACGGAGCTCTTAAGCCCCGAGTCCGGCCTGATACATATCATAGGCATCGACGCGGGCGACTACTTCCTGCGTGAAACAGAAGCCCCTGCCGGATACAACAAGATAGCCGAAGACATTAAAGTCACTGTCACGCACACTATAGATGAAAACGGTTCCGATTACATTACACTCTCTGAGAAAGTCATCAACAAAAGCGGCGCCAAGCTTCCCTCGACAGGCGGCATCGGAACCACAGTCTTCTACCTCATCAGCGCAATGCTTACGATCGGCCTGGCCGTGTTCCTTATCGCCAACAAGAAAAGGAACCTGCTTAACGCAAAATAAACCATAGCATTATACCCAAAATGCAAAACGCCAAGGCGGCTTGCCGGGAATCAGGGACAAGGGCCGAACGGTCAAGACCCTGGTTCCCGAAAGCCGTAGTATAAAGAAAGGAAAGGTCTGTGGACAAGAAGAAGAAAAAAACAATAATAGCGATCGTAGTCATTCTGCTGATTGTCATAGACCTTGGCGTGATGCTTTACCCCAAAATCAGCGCTTACGTCAATGAACAAAGCCAGACACGGGCCGTCGTGCAGTATTTCGACGACGTGGAGGCGATAGGCTCGGAGAACATGAAGAAGCTTTTGAACGAGGCGCACGATTACAACAAAGCCCTGCTGAGCAAAACAAACCGCTTTAACATGTCAGACGATGAACTTGCGGAGTACAACAGGCAGCTCGATACAGGCCGCGGGGTCATCGGGACGCTCATGGTAGATAAGATAGACGTCAAGCTGCCCATCTACCACGGGACAAACGAAAGCGTCCTTCAGATCGGCCTTGGCCACATGCCCGGCACATCGCTGCCCGTTGGCGGCGCCGGGACACACGCGTTCATCACCGGACACAGGGGGCTGCCGTCGTCGATACTCCTTACCGACCTTGACAAGATGGAAATAGGCGACACTTTTGCGCTGTATGTCATGGGGGAAACGCTTACCTACCAGGTCGACAATATCCAGACCGTCGAGCCCCACGAGGCGGAAGCACTGGACATCGATCCGGATATGGACTATTGCACGCTTGTGACCTGTACGCCATACGGCATCAATACCCACAGGCTGCTGGTGCGCGGGCAGCGCATCGAGAACGACAGCAATGACGGATGGGACGCCATGTATATGGAAGCACGGCTTCTGGACAAAACCAAAGTGGCCCTGGCCGTTATTGCCCTGTCAATACCGGTACTGATCGTATATATCATTATTAAAAGCAGGAAAATCAATAAAGGAGGAATAGTACAATGATGAAGCGAATCACAGCAGTCATGCTCGCTATGATCTTTGTGCTGATGCTGGTTCCGAACCTTGCGTTCGCGATGGATTTGGATTCTTCGAGCCTGACGGTCGTAGTGAAATATGATGACCTGCCGCTGAAAGGAATCAATGTCGCGATATGCCGGGTCGCCGACGCAAAAGAGGAAAACGGCAAGATCGTATATACTGCCACGCAGGAATTTTCCGGCGCCGGAGCTGATTATATGGACCTGACCGAAGACAAGAACGCCGCGCTTGCCGCAGTCCTCGACGCCTATGCGTACGTGGGCGGGATAAGGATGACCGCAAAGGTCACAGACAGCAGCGGGAAAGCATTTTTTACAGACCTTCCCGCAGGCATGTACCTTGTAACGCAAAGAGACGGCGAAAACAGCCAGTACGCCATCGCGCCGTACCTTGCCGCGATCCCCCGCATCAACACAGCAGGAAACGGATGTGACCACGACGTGATTTCCTATCCCAAAACGGAGCTTGTGAAGCCCGAGGAAGAGCATATCTCCGTAGACGTTTTCAAGATATGGAAAGGGACAAACAATCCGCCGGCCAGTATCAAGGCCCAGCTCTACAGAAACAGCAAGCCGTACGGAAGCACCGTGACTTTGAACGCCGGGAATTACTGGCGCTATACCTGGGACAACCTGGATCCGGGCTACAAATGGACCGTGGATGAAACAAGCGTGCCTCCCGGGTACAAAAAGAAAGTCTCCGGCAATGTGTCCACCGGGTTTATTATTACCAATACAAAAGGCTCGGGCGAGCCGTCTGATCCTGACGGGACACCCGGCGATGGATCCGGCGGCGGGAATGGCGGAACCGGCGGCGGGAACGGCGGCGGCGGAACCGGCGGAACCGGCGAAGAGGCCGGCGGCGGCGATGGATCCGGTGGCGGAGAAGGCGGCGAAGGCGGCGGTGGATCCGGTGGCGGCGGCGATGGATCCGGCGACGAATCCGGCAAAGGACCCGGCACACCCAAGACCTGGGACGCCAGCAACACCCCCCTGTGGTTCGCGATGTCGGCCATAAGTATCGCGGGAATGCTCTTTCTTGTCCTCAGATTGCGTGCTATGGGCCGCATTTTGTCAGGCCCCCGGGCACAAAAGGAGGGTTCTTCCGTATGAACAGCGTGAAAACAAGACGCGTGGCGGCGGCCCGGATCATCGCGGCTATGCTGCTGATCGTCTCGCTGGTTTTACCGATGGCATTGTCGGCCAGGCCCGATGCCGCAAAAGAAGCAATGCCCCCGAAAACAGTATCGCCTTCGATGCCGGACACTGGCGATGAGGCTGTTTCCGCCGCCGATACAGGCTCTCCCCAGACTGTAATAACAATCGGCCCGGCGGAAACACCAAATGCCGGCCTGGACGGAAACGCAGGTGACGGAACCGGCGCAAGCCTGGCTATACAAGGAATCAAGACGATCACAGGCGAAGACGCTCACGCCAGGTACTTTACATTCACGCTGGCCCAGGTCGGCGATGACCAGGGCGGCGCGTTTGCCGGCGCGCCGGCGATCAGCCAGGGCGTGATGTACGAAGAGATAGATACCGACGGCGCAGGGGACTATGGGTTCCTGTTTGAAATAAGCGGCCTGAAAAGCGGCTATTATTTCTTCAAGCTCACCGAGCAGCCGGGCGCGGCAGGAGACGGCTGGGACGATGACAAAAGTGAGTATATCTTCAAGGTCTCTGTAGACGAGTATGGCCTGGCGGACATGGATTACCGCGCCAGGACAGGCCCGACGGCGCCCTGGGGCGAATGGGCCAGGTATTCCGGCGGATATGCCGCAGGGACCTCCTCGTCGGAAAATGTGAATATGCCGCCCTACATGTTTGAGAAAGAAAACGGCTACTTCACATTTTTCCAGGAACTCAACCCCGGGACCACAAGCGGGATCGGCGCGGAATCGAAAACGTACATGATCATGAACAGCGCGGGCAACGCTTATTATTACCCGATGGGCGCAGATCACACCAAAGATACGCCGGCCCCCAAACAGGCGCTGGCCACAAGCGGATCCAGGGATGATATGGAAAGCGCGCTTTTGTATTCGCTGCGCGCCGGACAAAACACCCTGGGGCTTCCCGGCTTGTCGATCGACGACCTGAACCGTTTCCTCGGCACTGGTATTTCCAGCCCTGACCACCGCACAGGCTATATACGGTGTATGGTCCATATGTATGAGGAAGCCTATCGAAACGGGACCTGCCTGGATCTTGACGACCCTTTATACTGGGCGTCCGGGTCAACAGGCCAGGCCATGACCGGGTATATGCTGAAAACCCTCAAGTATGAAGACAACCCGGCCAACCGCGATGAAATCGAAAGTGTTTTCAGGACTATCAATAATAACTTACAGGGGCATATGGCGCAGTACAACGCAGGCCAAACCACCTCGCTGGCCATGTCCTATATAGCGACCGGCGCGAAAACAGGCGTCCTGTCGTTTGGTCATAATGGATATGTGCCGACCGATAAGGACGGCGCGGAAAAGTACAATACAAGCCTGACATGGACGCCGGCATACAACGTGACCGTCGAAGTCACAAGGGACGGGAACACTTTCCCGCTCGCCAACGGCAGTGAAGTCTATAAGTCAGACACCATTTCCGTGACGAATAACAGCGGCGCTCCTGTGACGCTCATGCTCACAGACAAAGCCAGATACCTGAGCACGGGATCGATCAAAGGCGACATGCTAAAGGCCGTTACAGAGCCGCTTGACGTACAGCCTATGGTAGTCGGCTACGCGGGTTTTGAGACGCTGAAAAACATAGTCACCACATGCGACGAGCCTCTGTACCTGCCCTTCAGAAGCGCCTATACGGAAAAGGAAGACATCGAAGGACCCGACCCCGCGCTTCCTGAAACAGGGGGAGGCAGGCCCCTGCCCGTCACCTTCCACGGACGCAAGACCGTCGCGGGCGCGGACGCGCCGGAAAAAGCCTTTACCTTCACACTTACACAGGTGCACAATGCACAGGGCGGCGAATTTACAGGCACACCGGTCATCAGCCAGGGCGTTTTGACACAGGAAGTGAAAACCTCCGGCGCGGGGGAATACAGCTTCCCGTTCGATACAGGCAGCCTGGAAAAAGGCGAATATTACTTCATCCTCAAAGAACAGCCGGGCGCGGGCAATGAAGGCGCAGGCGATGAAGGCGCGGGCGATGAAGGCGCGGGCGATGAAGGCGCGGGCGATGAAGGCACAGGCAATGAAGGCGCAGGCGATGAAGACAAAAGTAAAGGAACGTGGGCTTATGATGACAGCGAATACATGATCAGGGTCACCGTAAGCGAATCCTTTGGCATTGCCATGGACCACCGTTTAAGGACAGGCCCGGACGCCCCCTGGAGCGCGTGGGTGGAATATAACGGCGGGTTTGCAGCCGGGACCCCCTCATCGGAAAAGGTGGAAATACCGCCCTATACATTCAACAAAGACAGCAACAGAGTCTTTTTTATCGAGGAATATTATCCAGGGCCCGGCGGCGGGATCGGCAAATTGGCGGGAACCTTCAAAATCGAAGATAAGGCTACAGGGATAAAGTATTACCCGATGTGCGCCGACCACTATATCCGCCAGAATCCTCAGGGCGGCCAACTGCACACCCGGGACGTATCAAGGGACGATATGGAAAGCGCGTTGTTCTTCTCCCTGCGCGCCGGACCAAACAACCTGGGGCTTCCCGGTTTGCCGATCAAAGACTGGAGCCGCTTCCTCGGTGTATATATAACAAACGCTGACGAACGAGTAAGCTATATGCGGTGCATGCTCTGGATGTACGAAGAGGGTTATAGAAACGGCTTCACGCCGAACTTCGACGACCCGGCGTACTGGAAACCAGGCGGCACAGGCCATCAGATGGCCGGGTTCGTGCTTGATTACACCGACCGTAAGGACAGGCCGGCTAACAGAACCGCGGTCGAGCGTGTTTTCAAGACTATGAACAAAAACACAAAAGGAATCATGGCGCAGTACCGCGCAGGCAAAACCACCACTTTGGACATGTCCTATAAAGCGGCCGATGCCGAAACAGGCGCCCTCTTCTTCAGCCACGACGGTTATGTGCCGACCGACATCAACGGTGTGGAACTGTACAGCACAAAGCTTGCCTGGGCGCCGACCGAAGGCGTGACGGTAGAGATCACAAGGGATGGGCACGCGTTCACCCTTGCTCCCGGCGGTGAAGTAAAAAAGACCGATACCATTTCTGTAACAAATAAAAGCGGCGGCCCCGTGACATTCACACTTACCGACAGCGCCATCTACCTGAGCCCGGGCTCGATCAAAGGCGACATTCTGAAAGCCGCCGAAAACCCGTTTGGCGTGCAGCCTATGATAATCGGCTCCGCCGGGTTTGAAACTCTGAATAATACAGTCTCTTCGTGCGGGGAACCCGCATACCTCCCCTTCCTCAACACCTGGGCCAACGAGGATGAAGAGGAAGATGAAGATCAGGAATACGGCCCTGTCCTTCCCGATGCGGGCGGCGGCGGTACCCTGCCCTTCACCATCGGCGCGGCTTTACTGTCCGCGGCTATATCCGTCCTCATCATCGTGACGCTCATACAAAGAGGCCACAGGCGCAACAGATGCCTCGCGTAAGATAAAAAATGAAACTTGAAGGGGGCGGCTCTCCTTCAACACAAGGGGACGGTTCTTTTTGTGTTCGGAACACAACACATGGGGACGGGCCATATGAACCGTTTGTGCTGTGATGAAAAGAGGTCTGCATTGTGTTTTGTGTTGTGATGAAAAGAGGTCTGCATTGTGCTGTGATGAAAAGAGGTCTGCATTGTGTTTTGTGTTGTGATGAAAAGAGGTCTGCATTGTGCTGTGATGAAAAGAGGCTTATCGGCTGCTGCAGAAAACCAGGCTGTATCAAGTTGAGGGCTTTGTTGGCGGCCTCGTCCGTTTCCCTGATATAGGGCTCTGTGGGGTGCATTTGAGCCGCCTGGGTTGTAAATCGGCAGATAATCATAAAAAAATGGCACAAAATCGAGGTTCTGTTTGATTTTTGGTAAATTAAGGTATGTATTTTCGCCTATTTAGATACATATTAGGGCAAATGTGGTAAAAACACGGCTATTTTCGCCCATATATTGGCAAAAAACGAACACAAATCAAACTTGAGTAAGCGTAGGCGTTGCCGCCTACGCTCCTCAACAGAACCGTACGTGCGCTATTAACGCATACGGCTCTTCGCAAAACATTTGGTTCTGCATCGTTAGTACAGGCATACCGGCCTGCTTTCTCGATGTTGTACCTTATTCCGAGCAATCCGCTTCCCAATTTGTTCATCTCTCCTGTATGCTTGGTTCATCGCCTGCCCGAACCTGTTTTGCGCCAGCCCCTTCCCTCCATCCGCTTTCACGGGCTTCTCTGGTACTATGGGCTGGTCGGACTTCCTGCACCGCATCCGCTCGTCTTGCTCGTTCCCTTACTTGACTTCGTGTACCCAGTGGGACAATGCAGGATCTCTGCTGTTCCGCTAGAGCATTTCTCTCATCGACCTCGCCAGGTTCTCTGACCCCGGGAGAACCTCCTGCGGCTCGCCATTCCACGCCGCCCTCGGTGTTGCCTGCTACGGTTCTGAGCGCATCGGCTTCTCCGTCTTCAAATCATTTCGGGGCTCAATCACTTCGCTTTCGCTCCGGCTCTGTCGCTCCCTGTCCTACGCTTAAACCTAACGTTACCGCTTCGGCTCCAAGGACTCGGTACGGGCGGTCGGCTACACCTTACCCGGCGGGCTTACGTTCCCGCTATACTCTAACAGCTTACAAAGGTTCGCGACTTGCGTCGCTCCCCAGTGGAAGACATTTCTGTCTTCGCAGCACGCACCAGAACCTCGATTTTGTGCCGAAAAGTTGCCGGGGCGAGGACGTTCCCCGCTCCGCTCGAAACAATTGCCGTATAAAGGCCGCATAAAGCGCTGTGTGGCTGGGCGTGCGTTCTTCCGGCCTGTTTTCACACAGCCTGCCGACTCCTTTTAGGACAACCGTACCGCCGTTGCCCCCTATCCCGCGATAGCGAGGGCAAGTAACATGGACATGTACTTGCTCTGCGCGCTGTCGGAGCGTGAAGCCAGCACTATCGGCGCCCTGGCGCCGAGCACGACGCCAGCCATCTTCGCTCCCGCGCCGTACTGAAGCGCTTTGCCCGTAATATTACCTACATCTATATTAGGCGCCAGGAAGATGTCCACCTCGCCGCTTATACGGCTTTCGATCCCTTTGTGCACGGCCGCGTCGGAAGAGAGTGCGACATCCATCGCCATCGGCCCCTCGACGATGCACCCCGTGATGCCTCCCGCCGCGTTCATCTTCGCAAGCGCGTCGGCGTCCGTGCTCGAAACGACCTTCGGGTTCACGGCCTCATTCGCGGACAGCGCCGCGACATTGGGCGTCCCCACGCCGAGTGAATGGAGCGCTGCCACCGCGTTGGCAAGAATCTTGGCTTTCTCGTCGAGTGAAGGGTATGGGTTGATGCCGCCGTCCGTGATGAACATCAGCTTGCTGAAAACGGGTACTTCGAAGACCGCCAGGTGGCTCAAAATGCCTTCCCCGCGGATTCCCCGCTCTTTGTCCAGGACGCCCCGCATGAAATCGCTCGTGTTCAAAAGCCCTTTCATAAGGATATCCGCCTTACCTTCCCGTACGCATTCCGCCGCCGCCAACGCAGCCTCGGCGTCATTTTGCGCGGGGACGATATCAAGGCCATAGAGCCCGGCTTCTTCCGCCAGCCTGCGAATCTTCTCAGCGTCGCCGAACAGGACAGGCTCACCAGCCCCTGCCTCAAGCATCAAGGAGACGGCCTCGATCACCTCCACGTCGCCCGCAGCGGCAATGCTCACGACGCGCCTGCCGCCGACCTTGAGCAGCCCCTTTATTTCATCCAATCTTTTCATCAAACGCTCCATATCGCAAAACCCCAAGCCCATCCACGATAAACCAGAGGCCTTGGAATGTCAACGGCCGATCTTCACTGCCTCCTCGCCGCAGATCTTCACAGCCTCCTCGCCGCAGATCTTTACTGTCTCCTCGCCGAAGATTTTCACAGCCTCCTCGCCGCAGATCTTCACAGTCTCCTCGCCGTAGATCTTCACAGCCTCCTCACCGCGCAGCACACGAAGCGCCCCGTTCGCAAGCGCTTCCATCTCGAACTCGCCAGGGTATACAAGGACGGGTGCGATAAAGCCTACTCGCCCCTTTATGCCGTCAGAAATATATCTTGAATTGACGACGCCCCCGGTCAGTACTATGGCGTCCGCCTTCCCGCACAATACGGCGGAAAGCGCCCCTATACTCTTTGAGATATGGTAGACCAGCGCTTCGCGGACCAGCCGGGCATACTCGTCGCCGCCTTGTACCATCCTGTCCACTTCACGCATATCCGCCGTCCCGAGATGGTCGAGGACTCCGCCCGTTTTCAGGACATAGTCCTTTATCTCGTCGGGCGAAAAGCCCTGTTCCATCATGCCGACCACGCGCAGCACAGGGATCGTGCCGCAGCGGGTAGGCGCCATAGGGCCTTCGCCGTAAGCCAGGTTCGTGGCGTCGATGAGCCTGCCAGCCTTGTGCGCGCCGACCGAGACGCCTCCGCCTATATGCGCGACTATAAGGCTTGCCTCCCCGTATGTTTTCCCAAGGTCCTTCGCCGCGCGCCTCGCGGCCTCCTTCTGGTTGAGGGCATGCGACCGGCTTTCGCGCGGGATCGATTTAATGCCGCTGATACGGGCGATGGGCTCGAACTCATCAACGTCGGGAGGGTCGACGGTGAAAGCCCGAACGCCCTTTGCCTGCGCGAACCCGTAGGCGAGCACAGAGCCGAGCGCCGCCGGGTGGGGGGTGATGATGCAGTCCCTCGCATCCTCAAGCAGGGCGCCGCCCACTTCATACGTGCCGCCTTCGCAGGGCTTCAGGCTCCCGCCCCTACCGACAAACGCGTCGAAGTCCTCTACCCCATACCCCGCTTTTTTTATTGCGTTTTCGATCACGCCATGGCGGAACGGCATCTGCTCGGGCAGCTTTTTGAAGGCGGCCAGATCCCCGGGGCTGTGTTCTATGTTATCCTGGAAGACCTTTTCCTCGTTCTCGAAAACCGCGATTTTTGTCGATGTGGACCCCGGGTTGATCGCCAGGAGCCTGTATACCTGATCCATCCCCTACCTCTTCATGCGCCCGCGCCTATTCCACAAAATCGTCGGAGTCAATATAATCGATCGCGTTCGCGCCGGCGATCCGCCCGCTGTTAAGGGCAAACCCCATCGTGCTCCCCGGCAGGTAGAAGCAATAGCTGTCCCCGAATATGCCGCAGGCGTCCACGCCGCACGAGTAAAGCCCCGGGATTTTTGCCCCTTCCTGCGTGAGCACTTCCAGGTTGTCGTTGACCATCACGCCGCCAAGGCTGCCGTAGGCGCCCGGGTAGTGCTTGGCCGCGTATATCCTGCCTCCGGCAAGCGGCCTCAAAAACTCACGTTTTTTGAAGAAAAGCTTGTCGTCCCCGCTCGCGGCGGCCCTGTTATATTCCTCTATCGTCGCCTTCAGGTTTTCCAGGTCGATCCCTGTCGCCCCGCAAAGCTCTTCAATGCTGCCTGCCGCGGTAAACGCCTTGGCATCCCTTTGCTCATCCAGGTCCATATCGCCAAGGTCCACCCCCGTGCCTTCCACGGCCTTGCCGGACAGGTACGCGTCGACCTCATAGTCCCATTTGTCGACGGTCTTGATGTTGTGGTGGTAAGTGATATAGTCAAGCCCCGGCCCCCTGTAGGAGTCCACTATGCTGTCGTCAATGATCGAAAACGCGACGCGCTCGCGCTGCCTTGACAGGGCGTTGCCTGTATAGACCGTGTTATTTGATATCTCCTCGTTCATGAAACGCATGCCGTCAAGGTTGACGAAGAGGTTCGGCTGCCTCATCGTCTCGCTTATTGTTTTGTAACTGTTTGTCACCCCGGGCGTCGTATAGATCATCTCCATGGTCGGCTCGTTCTTGCCGGCGCCCGCCGCCCACATCATCTTGAGCCCCTCGCCCACAATGCCGGGGACCCTGAACGAATGGAGGTCCTTGCCCCACTCATAGCCCGTATACTCCTTGATCATCGCCGGCTCGTCGCCGAACCCGCCGCTGGCGACTATAACGCAGCTGCACTCGGCGTCCAGTACGGAGCCGTCCTCAAGCACGATGCGCACCCCTGTGGCGCGCCCGCCTTCCATAAGTATCTCCGTGGCCTTCGTGAAATACATTATCTCGACGCCGAGCTCGACGGCGCGGTCCGTGATCGCCTTGAATAGGTTTGACGCTGCGCGCTCGGCGGGGGCGCTTGAGCCCTGTGTTTTCACCACATGCCAGGTCTGCTTCGACTGCTTGAAGTATTTGTACGCGCCGAGGAACGAGATGCCCATGGCCTCGACCCATTCCACGGTGTCTGCACTCATCCCGAAGTATTTCCGCACAAGCCTTGCGTCCGTCTTCCAATGCGAGTATTCCATAAAGAACCGGAATGCGTCCTCGACCGACAGATCGACCATTTCGCTGCCCTGGTATGAGGACCCGACCGCAAAGAACCCCATGCCCATATTCGCAGCGCCGCCTGTCGAGCCGCCTTTTTCAATAACTATGACGCTCGCGTCTTTTTCCGCTGCGGCGACCGCCGCCGTTATGCCGGAAGCGCCCCCTCCAATGATGACCACATCAGCTTCAAGTTTTCCTGCCATTGCCGTTCCCTCCTCATTAGTCCAAAGCAATTATTGTATGTTCAAATGCCTTTCCGCCTTCTCCTCCGGCCTTCGCCGCTGCCCGCAAACCCGCCGGCCGGAACAGGCGCTTCGGGCACACGGACTATGGCGCCCGTTGTTGTTTTCACTACGGCGTCTTCCGGGCAGGCCCCGCTGCACTTCATGCACTTCGTGCAGGCCTGCCTGTCAATCACATGTATAAGCCCGGCGCCGCCCGCGATCGCGCCTGCCTCGCAAGCACCCATGCAGCTTCCGCAGCCTGTGCACTTCTCCGGGTCTATATGCAGCGAGACCAGCGCTTTGCAGGCCAGGTCAGGGCACCGTTTCCGCGAGATATGCTGCCTCCACTTGTCTTCATGTCCGTCCAGCAGGCAAAGCACCTGCCCTGCCGCCTCCCTGCCCATATCGCAGTTCGCGCCCGTACGCATGGCCGACAACAGCTCGCCGAGCAGTTCCATATCGCCGTCCACACCCCTGCCCCCCGCGATGTCGGCCAGTATATTCGCCGTCTCGCGGCCCCCATCGCGGCAGAGCGTGTCGCGCCCGCAGCTTCCCCGCGCAAGCTTTTCCATGAGGCCCAGGGACCAGTCGACCGGGCAGTCCGCCCCGTCCCTGTAGTCCGGTTGGCACAGGTCGCCATATACCTTCCCGCACAGCCGTATAGCATCTTCCTCGGCTGCCGTTTTACCGCCTGCGCCCTCTTTCCCGCCGGCTTTGCCTCCCGCCGTTTTGCCGCCCGCGCCCGCTTTCCCGCTGGTTTTGCCCGGCAGGCCCGCAAGGCTTTCTTCTGCGTCGCCCCCGGGTTCGCGCCCTTCCTGCCGCATGCCTGCGCGGTACACCTCGTCGCCCCAGTACTTCACCCTTGGGATAGAGAGGCGCAGGTCGCACTGGAGGCATCTTGAGGCTTCTCGCCTCGCGTCAGCCTCGTCCACGACACCCTCGCACCGTGGGATTTTCGAGAAACCTTCAATGACGCCGATATCGGCCACAGGCGCATCCCTGTCAAACAGCGTCAAGCCTACATCGCCGTCGCCGCCCAGGAAAAGGTCGATCCCGGACGCGGCGCACGTGCCGGAGGCAACCGCTTCCACCAGCGATTTTGTCCCCGTAACGACATCGCCGGCGGCAAATACCCCTTCCATCTCCGTCATGCAGTTTTCGCCCGTGACAACGGCGCCGCCGCGGCCGCGCTCAAGCCCGAAGCCTTCGGGGAGGCCGACCCGCTGCCCCATTGCGTATATGAGGGTATCCGTCAAAAAAACCGCTTCGCTGCCGGCTTCGGCCTCATATTCCAGGCCGGACAAGCCAAACGAAAACGACTTGACGGCGATTGCCGAAACCTCACTGACAAGGCTGCCCTCGGCATGGGCCCCTGTGGCAAGCATGCCGTTCATTATCATGACCCCTTCGCCCAGCGCCGCCTCGACCTCTTCCTCGTCCGCCAGCATCTTATCCCGCCCCTCAAGGCAGAGCACCCGGACCGCGCCCGCCCCGGCCTTTGCTGAGGTACGGGCGCAGTCAAACGCAACATTCCCGCCGCCGACGACCGTCACCATGCCGCCGGGTTCGGGCAGCACCCCGGCGCAGGCGCGCTTCAGGAAATCAAGCGCTGAAAACACATTGTCCGGCTCTTCACCGGGCCCAAATGGGGTAATGCCGCGCAAGGCGCCTGCCGCCACCAGAACCGCGTCGAAGGCGTCCTTTACCGTCTTCACCGAAACCACGTCGACGTTTGTGCAGATCTCGATTCCGATGTCCTTCAGTATTGCTATTTCTTCGTCTACGACCTCTGCCGGCAACCGGTACGGCGGGG
>Ga0082212_10006504_pt1 | contig 15678 bp, 17 predicted proteins | sample TergutNt197P3_FD_71548 | JGI IMG/M metagenome (GOLD analysis project Ga0082212, IMG submission 71548) | Neocapritermes taracua P3 segment gut microbial communities from Petit-Saut dam, French Guiana - Nt197 P3 | ecosystem: Host-associated > Arthropoda: Insects > Digestive system > Gut ...
GTTCGTTGTGGAGGGTCTTCCGCTCACCGTGTTGAGAATACCGCTCACGAGCGTGTCGACGGCCGTTTCCTGAGCATAGCTCTGCATCATATTCGGAAAGATCTCTTCGGACACCGGTGCACCTGTGGGGCCTCCTTGGATGATGGGCTTCCTTTTTGAGTTGCCTTTTCTCGCTTTACAGCTTACTCTGTCGTTGCCCCTGCCCATCTTGATCTTCTTCGGGGCTTTTTTCAGACCTTCATATATCTCTTCCTCGGATATCGAAAGCACCCTTCCCAGATTAGTGTTGTAGAACCCTGTGCAGGCCAGCATATCGACCCCTGCGAGGAACAGCCTGTCCGCCAGATCCTCGTCCTCGGGAATGACCTTGCCATCGAAAACGATGTTATATTTCTCCTTCATCGCCAAGGCATTCGTGGGAATGGTAACATAATCCCATGTGTCCTCTCTGACCTTTTTTCCATAGGCGAATCTGTCAAACGATTCGTATATGTCCAATGCTCTAGGTGCAACCATAAGATTATTACATGAATATTAATATTAAAAGCTTTACGTTTTAAAACAATGATTTAATATACTATTATTTTAGGCTACATGGTTTTCCGTGTTTCAGTTGCAACAGCCAGACGTTAGCCAGCAAAAAAGAATGAATGACCGCGGCAGATGCCGCGGTCTGTTTTATCAGTGTTTGATGTCGAGACCGCAGTCCCTGAGGGTCTTAAGAGCACCGTCGTATACTGCGAGATACTCTGCAGTGGGCTTGACCGTCTTCACGTCATAGCACTCGCGGAAGCTCTTTCCCTGGGGCGGACTTACGAAGCCCTTCTCATATATCGAGAGGACTTTTCCTATGATCTCGTTGAGGTCGGAGATCTTCATTCCCGCTGCGGCCCTTGCGGCCTCTCCCATTATCCTGGCTTCCATTCCGGTGGTCTTGTCCTGGACAACACCTTTCGCCGCCGCGGAACCCGAAAGCATCTCTCTTCCGGATCCGGTGTCGGTCACGGCCTGTGTCGCTGTTTCCAGAAGACACATCTCGGTGCAAGGTCCGGCTCCGGGGTAGTATTGGTTCGCCAGCAGCAGGTCTGTGTTGGCGTCCACTGCCGCTGCTACGTGCCCTGCTACCTGGAGGGTCTCTTTTGCCGTCGTCACGTTCCACCTTATGTGAATGGGCCCATCCAGGTGGAAGTTCCCGCTGAACAGGGCGAACGATCCGAGTGTGGTGGCGACGTCGCTTATGGCTGTCTCCTCAAGACCGCCCGTATATCCACCGAATATCGGCATCTGCTCTATCATGATGGTGTCACCGTTCGTCGTCCATCCGGCAAGCATGTTGAGGCCCACCATGTCGACCTTGAGTTCATTGAGCTGAGAGCACTCGTGAGCGTCCGTCACCCTGTGGCCTGCGTGCACCATGTCTGCTGCGAGACGTCCCGTTGCGGACAACGGCGTCTCCGGTCCCTATACACCCATGCCGGGCCTTCCGGCCCTGACGCGCGCTTCCTTGACTGCGCGAAGCTCAGACATTGTGGCGTAGATCTCATACGGCGTGTTGGTCTTGGCGGGGTGCCCCTCATATGTGGTCATGACACCGTTGACAAGAGTGTCGACGATCCCTTCCTGCGCATAGGACTGCATTACCTGAGTGAATATGTCCTCAGATATCGGCGATCCGGTAGGTCCTCCCTGTATGATCGGTTTTACCGGGCTGTTCCCGTGCCTCGGATAGAAGCGGGCTATGTCCCTTCCTTCTCCCATAATGAGTTTGGTGGGGGTCTTCTTTATGCCTTCCCATACCTCCTCTTCCGTAACGTTCATCACGCGGCCGAGGTCCGTACAATAGTATCCCGTTTCCACCAGCATCTCAAGCCCGGCGGCGAACAGATTGTTGATCGTCTGCTTGTCCTCGGGTATGAATTTGTTTCCGAAGTTGAGTTTGTACTTCTCTTTCAATTCGGTAAGCTTCGTCGGGAGTATGGTGTAATCCCAGTCGCTTTCCGCAACCTTCTTGCCCTTTACGAATCTGTCGTATACGTCACCTATGGTAAGTGGTCTTGTCGCTGCCATTTACATCACCTCATGAATTTGTTGACAAGCTCGATTATCTCGGCGGCTGTTGCAGAGTAACCGTCCGCGCCGATCTCGTCGCACCATGCCTTGCTGCAGGGTGCGCCTCCGAAGATGCACAGATACGGCGCACCGACCTCTTTGTTTGCTTCCACGATCTCCCTCTGCGACTCAAGCGTGGTCGTCATGAGCGCGGAGCCTCCGATTATGGCCGCTTTGTTCTCCTCGGCGGCATCCAGGAAGGCCTGGGCGGATGTGTCCGGACCAAGATCTTTCACGTTGTACCCCGCCCCTTTAAGCATTGCGCAGCACACGTTCTTTCCGATCTCGTGGATGTCCCCTTCCACGGTTCCCATTATTATTGTGCCTCTGAGGGCACCGGCGCCTGCTGTCATCAGCGGCTCGAGGATCTTTATGGCAGCTTCCATCGTTTTGGATGCCGCCACTACCTGTGGCAGATATATCTCCGCCTTGTCGAATCTTTCTCCGATGGTCTCCATTCCTTTTCCGAGACCCTGTTCAATTATGTCTTTTATGCTTATCTTCTCATTGATAGCCGCATTCGTTGAGTCCTGGGCGAGTTTAATGTTCCAGGTCTCGACGGCCGTCCTGAGGTCAATCAAGATCTGCTCTTTGCTCATGTTCTTCCTCCTGTAGTACGCGCTTACTGTCATCCGTTCAGCGGTGACGCAGCTTCGACCTTTTTAAATTATTACCATAGTAGTATTTAGTTATTACTACCCTATTTTGAACGTGTTTTACTAAGATATTTAAAGATTTCTGTGCGTTTTTGAAGGGTATTTTTCTAGTATTAAATCGTTTTCTATTGGAAGCGGTTTTGAAAGAAAATATTAAATGGTTTGCGGCACGGGGCCGCTTGGGGTTCTCAGATATCAGAAACCATCTTGCGAGCTCTCCAGAGGGCTATGACACACACTCCGACGATAAGGATCATGTGAACATATTCGCCCTTCGGTATAAAGCCGCCTTCAAAGAAACTCTCTACGACCTCCCAACTGGACATTTCACTCACCTTTCCTGGGCTTTACTTTCCTTCTTAGTTCGTTCAGAAAATCAACCCCTACCGGAGTGATGTGGTATTTCAGCAGCAGGCATCCTTCTCTGAAAGAGCCATCTTCATCGATCGCCACATCTTCTTCGCATATCATCCCTGAGGCCGCGACCTCTATTAGATCGAAGTTCAGGCAGTCCCTGTAGTAATCCGACGGCATTTTATACTCATCCTGAAGCTTTCTTACAAGGTCGCTGTTCCACATGGGACCATCGACGTCCAGTATCTCCAATATACGGAATTTGTACGGGCGTCCTTCCATCATGGTTTCTCCTCCCCTGTATTTCTCAAGGATTCTACCTCGGTCGATTTCTCTGTGAACATCACAAAGGTTCCGACGGTACAGAGCAAAGCTCCCGCGATCAACGAGATGATATACACTGGATCATCGGTGCCGAACGTACCGATCACTCCAAAGAATAGAACGAGGAATATCAAAGAGAAGATACCATAAAGGCTTCCCACTCCTTGACCTCTTCCCACCCCTATCAATGGGAACGCTTTATACCAGGTGACATAGCAGAACCCAAATGTCAGACCTACCATCACTAAGGTAAGCAATATCACCGGGTCGGTAAGCATCATCCCAATGTAGCTCCAGACATCAGGCACGAATATCGTAAGCAACGGCATCGCAATTATCCACCATATGAGGTTCTCCATTCCGAATCTCATTGTTATCGCAATATCGGGCTCCGACACATCGATACCCTTTGCAGCGATGGCGCCTTCGACTCCCCATCCGCAGAGTGCCATCAGTCCGCCGATGATGCCGATCATGTTTGCATTTGCTGTAAGCTCATTGATCATGACCACGCCGAAAGCAGTGAAGCTTCCAATGACGATTATCACTATTCCCATGATAGCCCTGCGAGATACTTTTTGACCCAGCCATACCCTGGATAAGAATGTGCCTATCACCGGGTACGCAAGAGCGGCTACCGCTGCAAAGAACCCCCCTATATACCCCATTGCGATGAACGATCCCAAAATTGCGATCGGCCCTCCGCAAATGGCGCCAAGGAAATAGTACTTTGTGCACGCCTTTATCTCCTTTACACTCCTTTTCATCTCAGAGAACTTAGCTTTACCGAGACCAAGGTTCCAAAGGAAATATGATATTATCACGAACGCCGCATTCAGGCCGGTGATCATTACCGCTGCTGCCAAGAAGGCCGTGGTGCTGAAATAATCTCCGGCTCCTAAAAGGATATCAGTCTCTGCGTTTGTCAGACCGTCTATCATCCCCATGAAATAATTCACGGGGTCGAAAGACCAGATATATGTGCCCGGTATATACCAAATGGCCCATAAGACTGCACAGAATAAAGCCATCATGTAGCCATATTTGACCCTCTTCTTGTGAGCTTCCGTTCTTTTTTCGTTCACATCCAAATTAATCCTCCTCCTTTTCTTTGGATGTTCAGCCGGCGATCTTCGTCATCTTTGCGACGGCATCGGATGCGTTCTCCGAGTAGACGTCCGCGCCGATAGAGTCAGCCCATTCCTGGGTGACCGGTGCTCCGCCCACGTTCGTGATCAGTTTGTCCCTGATGCCTTCTTTCTTGAGAAGCTCTTCGAATGTCTTCTGGTTGACCATTGTGGATGTCATGAGCGCCGAGGTGCCCACGTACTTTGCTTTGTGATCCTTGCATGCGGCCGTGATGTCTTTGAGCGGAACATCCCTGCCGATGTTGAATACGTTGAATCCGGCGACCTTCAGCATTATCGCGACTATGTCCTTCCCTATCGAGTGGATGTCCCCTTCGATGGAACATATCACGAAATTGCCCAATCCTTCTCCCACCTCTCCGCCGCGCTTTTCGAGCTCGGGGGTGAGTATGTTCATCGCTGCGTTCATTGCGGCCGCCGCGGCCATGATATGAGGCAGGAACAGCTTCTTCGCCTCGAAGAGCGCTCCGATCTCCGTCATTCCCTTGGTGAAACCATCCTGAATGATGGTGACGATGTCAACGCCTTCCGCGATGACCCTGTTTGCCACTTCGACCGTCTTTTTGGCATCGTATGCCATGACCGCCTGTCTTGCCTCTTCTGCCAATGATTCTGCGGACATCTTATCACCCCTTGTTCTTGTTGAATTCGTCGTCCGCTTTCTTGACGATCGCCTTCATTGCTTTCAGTCTGTCTTCCGGTATGGGTGTGACGATGTGGTTCTTCATGACATCCTTGACGATCTCATGCGCAACGTCAACGGCGCTCTTGCTCCCTGCCGCCTTCCAGTCCCCGATCATATAACGGTCGAACACCTGCGGGTCGGATGCGAGTTCGATGTTTTCCATCGTTGAGGGGTGGGCAAGGAAATCATTGCCGACGCCTATCTCTTTGATCGCGTTGACGGACAGGGTCTCATCGTTCAGCAGCACGCCTTCCATGGCCTTCTTTTCCATAGCGATTATGTCATTGTCTATCACCAGCTGTTCCATCGAGAACGTCACTCCGAGCTCCAGCATACCGGATCCGTATATCGTGTTGGCTCCCGCCATTGCGGGGAGAAGGGAAGTTATCGTCTTCTCGTGTGATGCCTGGGAATCCGGTACCTTGGAGTCAGTCTACATGCCGGCCACATAAACGGGCAGTCCGTAGTACTGTCCGAGTTTCGCTACGGCCGCACTGATCACGCCGAGTTCCGGCGATCCGACGGGTGCGGTCCCGCGTTTGAGATCGAATGTTGTTGTCGAGCTTCCGTACCAGACCTTCGCACCGGGGTACGCTATCTGGCTCAGGACTATGCCTGAAAGGACCTCTGCGTTGTGTGTTACAAGGGTTCCCGCAAGGTATACGGGGGATGAACCTCCCGCCATCGCCATGCTCAGGACGTTGACCGGTATGCCGTATCTCGCTCCCTTGATTATGACCTGTGCCGCATTGTGGCTGAGCTCAAGCGGACTTGTGGGGCAGACCAGCATCGACATTATCGGTTTTTCGCGAGCGATCTTCTTGTCGCCGCCGTAGTATGCTTCTATTATGTCCCTGTAGAAATCAACATGTTCTCCTACGGGATCTATGTGGTGGAAGTGTTTCGTGGTGTTCTCGATGGACGTCATCATTTCGTGGACATCCTCCGCCCCTTTGCCAGCCCAGTCCCTTGCCGAAACGGGAAGAGAGAAATAGCTTATGTTCTCCGCCCAGTCGCATAGTTTTGCGCATTTTGCAAGGTCCGCATCCGTCGAGTCTACTGTCTCGAACTTCCCGTTACCGAGATAGTTGCACACCTGAATGCCTGTTCCGAAACATGTGTAGTGTACGCGCCCGTTGTATTCCTGTTCTATTGTCCTGTGTTCCTCCCTTCCGTACAAATAGAAAGTCTTCGGTGCGGACGCAAGAGCCTTGCGTACCACTCCAACGGGTATTTTTACCATTTTTGTTTTTTTGTCTACTTCACAGCCGGCTTTCTCGAAGAGTTCCAATCCCTCCTCGTCGGACACCTGGATGCCGTAATTTGACAAGACATCCATTGTCGCTCTGTCGATCGCCTCGATGCCGTCCTGCGTGAAAAGCTCCAGCTTCAGGCCTTGCATCATCTGTTTCCCAGCATATTGGTTGGGTTTCATTTTATACCTCCGTCAAATAAAAGAAAGTTTGTAAGGGACGGCGTTGCCGCCGTCTGTTTATGTTTAGGATCCTGTTTCCGCTTAGGCATCTACCGGATTGGTCTTCTGCGTGTAGAACCACAACGGGAAGAACGCCACCAGGATTATCGCTCCCACTATCATGGTGAGGAGGCCCATCCAGGTGTTCATCCAGTATATCAGACACGGTATCAATATGACCGCTTCATAGAATACCATGGCCAATGCGACGTATTTCCACCCTCTGGGAGCGGAGAACGGCCTTTCCAGGTCCTTGAAGCGGGCATCCGTCCTTGACTTGTAGTAAGCGGACAGCGCCACAACGTGCGCAAGACAATAAGCGACCGCCGAGGCCGCAAGTATCATCATGGGGCCTCCCACAAAGTCTCCGATCTCCACCGTAGCTGTGACCACTAGGATCATATTGAAAGCGCTTACGACCAACATTGCGTTGACGGGCATTCCGTGCTTGTTCTGTTTCCCAAGGAATTTAGGCACGTTGCCTTCGTGGGACATGTAGAACAGCGTCCTTGAGGAACCCAAGAACCCGGTCTGTATGATCAGCACCATCGCCGCCACCAAGAGAGTGAGTGCTATCGGACCTCCGATGTCACCGAACACCGCTGTTGCGATGGGACCTATCGAGTGATATCCTGCACCTTCTACCCATTCTCCCATGGAATCTTCGTATCCGCTGATACCATCCATTCCGAGGGATCCGAAAACGGTTGTCGACACAAAGAAGTACAATATCAAACAGATTATTCCACATGCGAACAACGCTTTCGGCACATCGGTGTTGGGCTTCTTGTACTCGGGCCCATACAGAGCTGCGGTCTCCCAAGCGCATCCGCTCCATTGAGCCAGCGCAAATACGCCAAACAGCAGCATGATATCAACCGAACCCCAATCCCAACCTGGAGGCAGGAACTCATTTGTAATGAGGCTGAAGTCGAACATCGCGCCTCCGCCGTCACCTCCGGTGAAGAATGCCGCTATAAGAATAACGACCAGCGGCACTATTGCGATCACGGCCAAAATGAGTCCGAACACCGATCCCCCGGTAAGTCCGCGGGAAGAGATGAGCGTCATTGCCGTCACAATTATAAGACCGAGCACCACATAAAGCAACAGTGTGTTGACATCGGCGAGGGGCTCGACGAAGTATTGAAGATAGTCGCCTATCATCAGAGTGAATATAGAAACAACAGGGGTCCATGCGAACCAATAACACCAGGCGCAGAATGCGCCGATCAGTTTTCCTGTGTCGTATTTTTTTGTCCTTACCTCGGGCGTGAATACGACCTGCGCACAGCCCGGTAGTCCTGCCGCCTTAGGGAAGACAGTGACCATTTCACCGTAGGCAGTGTTCTGCAGGAACCCTTGGAGAACGCAGACGGTCCACATCACTATCGAGAATGCCCAGATCGTATCCGCAACGTCATACAATGACGGAAGGATAAGTATGGGTACACCGAGTGCGATGAAGAGTCCTTGTTTCCAAGTGATGGACCTGACGAGCTCGCCGCCGGTTACTGTATTTGTTAAACTATCATCAGACATAATGTCACCTTTTCAGAAATGGCGGTGCAATGACGCGGGGTCATTGCACCTTTGAAAAGTTTATCTCTTAGTGAGCCCCCTGAAGATCTCACAGCTGTTGATCTTGGTGTCGATCAGCCTTTCGATGTTCATCTTGGCGGCAATGCCTCTCGGCGCGCCGGGAACACCGGTGACGACACCGATCTTCAGCTCTTCTCTGAGTTCTCTCATTATGTGCTCATCAGCGATCTCGATCGTTGAAAGACCGAGTTTCTTGGCAACATATTCCTTGGCTTTGTCGTTCTTCATGTTCTTGGAGAACTGCATCCTCGCAACGAGGTCGCCTGCGGATCTGATGCCTCCCATTCCGGATGCCATAAAGTGGGAAACTGCCATTCCGGCTGTGTCTCCCACCCCGATCTATACACCGTCGACTTTAGCGACCTCGACCATTGCCTTGTTGCATCTGGTCACTGCGTCTATCGGTGCGGTCTCCCACATGGGTATGCCCCCCACACCCATTCCCATATTGACATGGCAAGGGATGCTGGCGGCCTTCACGCATTCTTTCACGAAGGTGACCGAACGCGCCATGTTCCATGCCAGACTCTTGCTTGTGTTGGTGTTGACCACCGGTCCGAAGACGTTCGCTCCGGCCTTCTCGGCCATCTTCACCTGCTGGTGGGGATATTTTCCCGCAACGGCCTCTCCTCTGTATTCGATCGATCCGTGGATACCCATGACGGACTCTCCGGCCATTCCCAGCATGATATATGTTTCGGGGCAGGCCTTCCTGAGCGCCTCCACTCCGTACAGCGTACCGACGAAGTCAGCGTCCCCCGCGGATGCGGTGGTGTCGAAGTTGAACCCATCCGCTCCGGCCGCGACCAGTTTGGGCGCGACGTACTCAATGTCCTTTGCCAGGTGCTCGGCCGTGAGCTCAGCTGCCTTCATGGCCTCTTCTATTCTGAATTCCCTCATCAGATCGGCCGGATTTCCGTACGGTCCGTCGGGTGCGTAGTAGAGACCTGCGTTCGGCATCGCTCCATAGAAGTATGGTATGACGATCTCATTCTGGATCTCTTCCATCGCCTGCATTTCGCAAGCGATCACGGGCTTTACGGGCTTTATGCTGTAGTCAGCGTGAGCCAGTTCGAATGTGTCCGCGCCCAATGCCCTCTCGTGCAGCAGAGCGGCCTCCATCCTTCCGACGTCAACTCCGTTTCCGCTGTTACCGTTGTCGCCGGTGAAGTCCAGTTGTCCGATGTCGTATGACACGATGACCTCATTCCCCGGCTCGACGCCCACGATCCTGTTCTTGTTCGAGATTATCTCAAACAGCATTTCTATGTCGTTCGCAGTAAGGTCGGGTACTCCCGCCATATCGGCCGCATCCGCCATGCCTGCCTGGATATCGTTGAGGATCTGCTCTTTGGTCAAGGTGACCCTCTTTCCGTCCCCCATCCTTGTGTAGAATTGTGTCATGTCATCGCCTCACTTGGAGATGGCCTTGGCCTTGCTGGTGGTCTCGCTTGCGGTCTCACCGTAAAGGTCGGCCCCGATCTTGTCGGCGTACGCCTGTGTGACAGGCGCTCCGCCTACCATCACGATCACTTTGTCGCGCATGCCTTCGGCTTTCAGTATCTCTATGACGTCCCTCTGGACGGTCATCGTCGTTGTCATGAGTGCGGACATGCCGCACATTGTGCATCCGCCTTTGATCTCGTTTATGAATGCGGATTTGGCCACGTCCCTTCCCAGGTCGTGAACGTCGAATCCGGCGCATTGGAGCATGGTGGAGCAGATGGACTTGCCGATATCATGGACATCGCCTTCCACCGTTCCCATTACGACGGAAGCCCTCTTTGTGCTGGCGTCCCCGCTGTCTTTGAGTTCGGGCCCGAGCACCTCCATCGCGCTTTTCATTCCCTGCGCTGCGCTCAGAACGTGCGGCAGGAATAATTTTCCCCTTTCAAAAAGAATGCCGACCTCCGTCATCCCGTCCCCCATGGCGTCGATGATCTCTCCGGCGGGCATTCCCGCTTTCCTTGCATTATCCACAGCCTCCTTTATGCCGTCCACCTTGTAGGCGATCACTGCATCGTGGAGTGCTTTCTTGTTATCTGCCATTTTCTTCCTCCCTTAAACTGTTTAGAACGTTCCGATTGATAGGAATGTCTTTACTGGATAAAACCACATGTGTTATATTTAACGTTAACTGAATTTACATAGAAACCTTTACATATTAGAATATAGAAAATTTTTATTTTGTTTCTTGTACCCTGATGTAATATATAAGTATACCTGTTGCCTGAATCTGGAACAAAAACGCAGGTGCGTGTTTTAGTATATATAATTTCCTATCACAAAATAGTTTTTTAAAAAAACAGTATTTAATGGTTTTTATTTAATAAAAAAAGTCCTTATGGATGTAACCAATCATCCATCTAGGAACGACCACTGCGGCATTGTTCTTTTTGCATATTGCGTATTTTTTTCGCGCTTAAATGTATATATTGTCGACGCCATATTGGCCACTATGACAAATAGCACCGACAAGGCAGCCGGAGGCAAAGGGGTGAACGCTTTCCCCGCAATAGCGTTCTTCATCACGCTCGGGCTGGCTGTTGTGATCAAAATGGGCTGGATATAAGAATTGTCAGCAAAACAGAATCCGCACGGAAAGCGCCTTTCAGTGCGCCCTGTTGCTGCTTCTGAAACGGAGGATCGCCTTCTTTGCGCCGAAGTGCCCCAGAGATGCCGCTTTATTGTACCATTTCTTAGCTTCGTTCACGTCCTTTTCGACGCCGATGCCTTCTTCATAATATCTTGCGAGAATGAACATCGCCTCCGGATCCCCGTTCTCCGCTGAGAAGGTATACGACTCGAACGGCGACACCTCGCCTTTGACGGCGACCTTGCTGCCGGTATACTCTTCCACCAGTTTCTTTGAGAGGGTGTGGCCCTGCTCTGCGGCCCTGGTGTACCATAGGAGCGCGCTTTTCTCATCCGGTTTGATGCCTATCCCGTTCGCATAACAATAGCCGAGATAATATTGGCAGACGGGATTGGAGTTCTCCGCGCCTTTTTTGAACCATTCAAATGCCTTTTGATTACTGGCCTTAACAACCTTTCCTTCGAGGAAACACGTTCCCACATACAGTTGAGATTTGCCGTACCCTTTCTCTCCGAGGTACGTATGGAGCTCCAGCGCCTTGGCCGGGTCCTTCTTGACCCCTTTTCCTTTGGCGTAGCTTTCCGCCATTATGAACTGTGATTTCTGATACCCGTCCTCGGCCGACCTTGAGCACCATTCGAACCCTTTCTTCTCGTCCCTCTCCACTCCGTTCCCCGACATATATGCGCTTCCGATCATATGGCAGCCGAGTGTGTACCCGTGCTGAGCGGACCTTTCGTAATAATACATTGCTTTCTTCAGATTCTTTCTGAAACCTTTGCCTTCCATATAGTTGGTCGCGGTGGTGTATTCCGCATAGGGCTCGCCCATGTCCGCAGCTTTCTTGAACCATTCCGCAGAAGCGGATGCGTTCTTTTTGACCAGGCTCCCTTTGGCATAAAGCTGGCCAAGCATCACCATGGCGTTTACCTGGCCTTTTTCCGCCGAGATCGTCAGTCTTATGATGCCTTCTTCCGCATCCTTTTCTACGCCGATGCCGCCCATCAGACATCTTGCCAGCCCGAATTCGGCATCAAGACACGCCGCCCTTGCGGACACGTCATACCAGCTGTAGGCGTATATCGGATCTTTTTCCACACCGACGGCGTCCATATAGCATCTTCCCAGATGATATTGTCCTATGGGAGAGCCTGTGTCCGACATCTTTGAAAAGATGTCAAAGGCCGCCTTCGGGTCCCTCGGTACGCCTATACCGTGCTCAAAGCATCTTGCCAATTCGCACTTGGCCCTTTCCGATCCTTTGTCGGCGCATTCTTTCAGCAGAGATGCCCCGCTGCTGCGGTCGCGGGTGGTGCCGGTCCCTCTGAGGACGCATAATGCCTTGGAGCACTCTCCGTCTATGTTCCCCATCTCAGCCGATCCCGAGAACATTTGGAACGCCTTTTCGGCGTTCGATTCCGTCCCTATGCCGAGATCATAGAACACTCCCATCATGTACATTGAACTGGGAGATCCTTCTTCGGCTTTCTTCGAATGGTATTCGAACAGCTTTTTGTCTCTGGGAACATCCGTCTCTTCGAATATCAGGCTTAGTTCCGCTACCGCTTCGGGATATCCTTTCAAAGCGGCCTTCGAATACCACATAACGGATTCGTCAATGTCCTTAGGCACTGCTATGCCCTCGGCATAGCATTTGCCTATTATGAATTCAGAAACAGTATGGCCGAGCGTGGCCGCCTTCATATACCATTTAAAGGCTTCCGCCTCGTCCACATCCACACCGTCGCCCATTGCGTACTTCTGTCCGAGTTTGAAACAGGAGTAGGCGTCGTTGGCCTCGGCCTTGGAAATCATTTCCTCCAGAATTTCCATCGAGACCTCTACCGTCTATATTATATTTTATATTTTTCTGAACCTACGAACGGGTCATCCTTTCTCTTCTCGACAGACAGCACTACCATGGCCAGCGCAGCTATTGACATGGCGAACATCAGCGCCCATACGGCGGTGAAGTTCTCGATCGTGTAGGACGTACCTATCATCACTCCCGTTATCGTGGTGAATACCGACGCTCCCAGAAACAGAAAGAGATTCATCGCAGACACCGACGTGCCCGAGATCGCCGTCGGGTACCACTCCTTGACCTGCGTGAAGGATAACGTCATGAACCCTCCGAAGAATCCGAAGAGGAAACACGTTACCAACCAGAACCCGTAGTTGTCAAGACTGCCTGCGAACACCCATATCAGGCCCCATGTGGCGGTGAACATGAGCGTACCCCATATCATCGCCGTGCGCTTCGACTTTATTATGCCTCTTCCGTTCATCACGCCTATCGCCACGGTGCTGAGTATCTTTCCTATTCCTAACACTGAAATAAGCCACGCCGCATTGTTAGCGTATCCGTACACTTCCTCGAAATACGTGACGGCCCATGTGCCCTGAAACACCATGATCGATCCGTAAACAAGGAAATATGCGAGCGCCATGGTCCAGAACTTCCTGCCCCCGGACGCCACCATGATCAGTCCTTTGATCATTGGCAGTTTTGCGTCGGTGGGATCCTCGACGGGCGTTCCTTTTTCCTGACTCTCGATCTCTTCTATTGCGGGAAGGCCTTTCTTGTGAGGGTGGTCCCTGACGAATGACAGGCAGAGCAGCGCCAGGATCAGGGTCACGAGGCCCAGTATAAGGAATACCTCCCTCCAGCCCAGCGCATCCGCCAACATTTTGAGCGGTGCGGTTGCCGCGATAGCGCCGACATTCCCGACCGCGATCACTATTCCCGTCAGCAGAGGGAAGTCCGCTTTGCTGAACCAGACGGAAATTATCTTCATAAGCGGGATGTAGATCACCGCCATACCTGCCGCGATCAGCATCTTTCCGAGGACTATCTCCCAGAACTCGGTCCCCAGACAGGTTAAGAACGAACCTGCCGCTGCGACCGAAAGGAAGATGAATGTGGCCTTTCTTGGCCCGAGGTGGTCCGCAAGCAGGCCGCTTGGTATCTGCATCGCGGTGTATGTCCAGAAATACACTGAACTCAGAAGCCCTATCGAGCCTCCGACATCGTCTACGATGCCTCTTCCCACCACTCCGACGCTTATTCTGTGGAAATAGACGAAGAAATATGCGACCGTCAATATGATAAAAATGATCCAACGGTACCTGTAGACGGCCTTCTTGAGATCCGCCGACGTCATCCGGTTTCCACCGCCGCCACTGTTCGCCTTGTCCATCCTCTTATATCCATGCCCCCCTTGTAATAAATGCGCTTCGAATCCGCCACGCATCAGTCTATCTTTATCAGCTCATATTTCTGTGAGCCCAACCCCATCTTCTCCGCGTGCTCGAATGTTGCCTGCCACCTCGTGCCGGGCTGTGTGCAGCTGAATATGTCGTCGGGCTTCACTCCGTTCGAATTGACATACAGCCTGCTCCCGGTTATCATCGGCTGCTCCTGCGAAAGGTCCACGCAGGCTTTGTCCAGCGCTACGGGGTCGAAGGATGCGAGCATCCCTACGTTCGGTATTATCGGGACATCGTTCTCTTTATGGCAGTCGCAGAAAGGCGAGACGTCCGCTATCACAGACATATGGAAGTTCGGTTTCCCCGCAAGCGTGGCTGCGGCATATTCCACTACCTTGCGGCAGATTATGTCGTTCGCTTCGTCCATGCTTGCCGCAATTGCATCGAAGGGGCACATCCCTATGCACCTCCCGCACCCCGCGCAGCGGTCATGGTCAATGGACGCCTTATCTGCGTTGACCGTTATCGCCGAATGGGCGCATACTTCGAGGCATTTCCTGCAGCCTCTGCATCTTTTCTCCGTTACGGTGGGCTTTCCGGAGCAGTGCAGTTCCATCTTTCCTCTTTTTGATGCGCAGCCCATTCCGATGTTCTTTACCGCGCCGCCGAATCCCGTCAGCTCGTGGCACTTGAAGTGGTTGAGTGTTATGATCATATCCGCATCGTATATGCCGCGGCCGATCTTTGCGGTCTCGACGTAGTCCCCCTTTATCGGTATCTCCACGTCATCTGTACCTTTAAGCCCGTCCGCGATTATTATCTGGCAGCCTGCCGATATTGTGTTGAACCCGTTGATGTTGGCTGTGTTCAGGTGTTCCACGGCGTTCTTCCTTTTTCCGGAATACAGCGTGCTGCAGTCCGTAAGGAAAGGGATCCCTCCCGCCTGGGAGATCTTGTCCGCAATGACCTTTGAATAATTTGGTCTGAGAAAAGCCAGGTTCCCGAGTTCGCCGAAGTGCGTCTTGACGGCCACGAACTTCCTGTTCACATCGACGCTTCCTATCCCCGCGGCATCCGCCAGCCTTCCGAATTTGTCGAGAAGGCTGTCCTGCAGTTCAGTGTGCATATTTGTGTAATATACTTTGGACATTCCGGTGTGCACCATCCGATAACCCCCTCTCTGGTATAAAAGAACAGGTATCGCCGGCGGCGGAGATCTTGTCGGAAGCCGCCTCCCGAAAATCGCATTCCCGACACTTTGCCGAATTAAATGTCCCGTCTCGGATAACGGCCGCTCCGTTCCATGAAATACTTAAAATACTCAACCGAACTTGACTTTTTAAGGAATATCCTAAAGGGAGAATCAGAATGTACACGATGAGTCCTTACACAGGCGGCCTCATGTCAGATGAGGAGATCATGAAAAAATACAACGACGAGAAAAGATGGGGTCTCGCTGTATGCGTGGACCTCGGAGAGTGCGATCACAAAATGATCTCGTCAAAGGAGCACATCACAAA
>Ga0082212_10006505_pt1 | contig 15677 bp, 21 predicted proteins | sample TergutNt197P3_FD_71548 | JGI IMG/M metagenome (GOLD analysis project Ga0082212, IMG submission 71548) | Neocapritermes taracua P3 segment gut microbial communities from Petit-Saut dam, French Guiana - Nt197 P3 | ecosystem: Host-associated > Arthropoda: Insects > Digestive system > Gut ...
AGAAGAGCAAAAGAAAGGGGTCAGTGAAATGACAGAACAAATTAAAGATTACATGAATGGGATTGCAGGTGTAGAACTGAACGAAAAGAAATTGAATCATTTTCTAACTTACGGTATTAGTTGGTGTGAAAACGGACAAAAAGAATCCTATGAAAAGACAACGATTTGCGGCCAATGTATACATGCATATGATTGTGAATGTGTATGGGATCAAGCGCAAAGCATGAAGGAGGAACAGGAGGTATAAAACCCTCCTTACATAGCTAGGAAACTAGCAAAAATTTAAAGGGGGTCAGCCTAATGAAATGTGGAGTATGTGGAACCGAAATGATTTACAGTATCCAATGGGGTCTAGTCTGTGAAACATGTGATACCATGATTGATGAATTCTTACAAGAAATGTTGCGCAACGAGAACACTATAATAATGATAGGAACGGAGGAACAAGAAAATGCTGAGAATAGAAAAGCAATGTAAGGAATGCGGTAACTGGATGATACAAATTTACATCAAGGGAGCAACGAAACGAGAACAAGCGCAAGATATGAGACGGTTAGAGGAAGAACACAAAAAAGTATGTTCAATAAGAAAGGAGGTGGCCGCAAATGCCTAGAGCCAAAAAAGCCACAGTTACACCGATTAAGCAAAAAGGCCCCGTTTACCTTGATGTTACATGTCCCCACTGTCAAGCCCTAAATGTTATCATATCTACTCTTTGGCAAACACAAGAAAAGATTGTAAAGTGTGCTGTATGTGACCAAGATTTTAGTTTGGAGGATGTCAAATGAAACCATGTTTTATCTGTCAAGCTCCTGTATGCCTTACTTGTGACGATGGAGGGGCCGAACTAGGATACTACGAACTAAAATATGTTCTTTGTTGGAGGTGTTTAGAAGAAGTTAACGATTTCATGGAACTAGGTTACAATCTGATAGAATCCATATCCACAGTTAACCAACACAGAGAAATGAGAGCAAAAGATCATGAAGAGTTTATAAAAAGGTTTGGCGGGGTATAAACCCCGCTTTCTTTTTTATTGTACTATGTCCGTGTCCTGTTCCTGCTCAATTTTCACAGCGTGAATCTGCTTGTAAACATCATGAACCTCTTTGTCAAACTCTTTAATGTAACACATATTAGTGTGAACCTCCACGCTCTCTACATCATGAATAATCTTTACTCCTTGAGTGTCATAAATTTTAGCAATCATCATTTTAATTATTTTCCTTTCTTTTTTTAGGTTATTAGCGTTAGTGCTATTTCATTCCATGCCCCTAATGCCCCACTTGAAAAACTACTAATAACTTTCTGCCTATTTGCGGCGTTATTAGAATACCGGGTAAATTCTACATATCCTAATTGGTCAGTATTTCGTGATATGACCAACAACCCCGAACCATTAGATAAACTAGTAGGCAATTCAGACCATACACCCGCCGAACTGGTTAATACATAAAGTCTAGCTGTTCGCGCATTTGGTAACGCTTGGAAAATTTGCGTAATGGTTGAGGTTGTTTGACTACAACCAATGTCCGAATAATTATTATAGTCTGTTCTCTTGCCCGCTTCCGTCCATCCGCGCCAACCTCCCGACAGATCAAACCCACCTATAAAATGCCTAGCCGAATTAAAACCAGTCGTTATATACTCACATATTCCTGTGGTAGAATTTAGCGTAGGGCTTTTCATGGCTCTAAAAATACCTTGATAATAGGTTCCAGTAGCTTCATTAATTGGCATGGCCTGACCAAAAGGACTACTAAATATATCAGAATCATTAAAGCAAGCTACTACAAGCATTTTACCTTCTGGAATTGCGCGAAGGGTATCTATGAAAGGGTCATTTTGTGTTGATAAAGCCCAATAAAAACCGGGTAGAATATCGCGCGGAACTTTACCCGCATGTTCAAACATTGCCTGTACAACAAAATTCCTTACAACTTCCCAACCTACCCGCGCGGATTCGTAGCTATAACGCCAATCGCCTAACCCTAACGGGGCTAAATGAACAGGGCATTCTAAACTAAAACCCTTAACCCTATCATTCCAATTCCAAGCGTTACATGTAGAACCGTACCCGGCTCCAGTCGCGCCAATGTTAATAAATTTTTGTGTTTCAGGGTCGGTTATTAGTGCAGGGTACATTTTTGTGAGTGTATCTTTTACATAGCCGCCAACCTTAGCAAGCGTTAGCCTTAATGATCTATCACCTACACCCATCCACAAAAGCCGCTCATTTGTATAGTTCCTAAAATCAAAATCATGAGAGTCTATAAAAATAGCCCCATTTTTTAACCATGTTTTATTGATATACTTTTCTCGAACGTCTCTAACAAACTGTGTAGATTTTTCAGAAAATGGGGCCTTCCCTTTATCGGGGCTAGTATCCAAATCCCAACGATAAGAAAAATTCCTATTCATATCTACAGCGTTTTCATTGACCCTCAAATTATTCTGCAATCCAAACGGGTTACAAGCTGGCATTAAAACAATATCATAATTACGACGGATATAATTATCTTGATCTGTTCTGCCGTCTAAAATATCTTTCATACACTGATATAATGCCCAAATATTAACCTTTTCATTCCCATGTTGCCCGGAAGTTATCATAAGCAGGGGCCTACTTCCGTTCTGCTGGAAATAATCATCTAATCTATGGTTGCCTGTGGTTGTCGATATTGGCACATCATAGCGTGTTTCTGCTTCAAAATAGTACCATTTTAGCGGGGTTCCATCATCCAAATATCCCCATATATAACTATGTCTGGTTTGATGTTTCTGTTCTACAAGTTCGTCATACCACGAATAAATATGATGCGCGTCTATAGCCTCATATAATAAGGTTATTTCTTCCGGGTCGCGCGAACCTTCTAAAGACATATCCATGATATACGGGACTAAATCCGAATCCCTTTTAGCATGTGCGGAACTTGTCAAATAAGGACTAGCGATATTTTTATAGTTGAAAAGTAACCTATTTATAATATCCTCTAATATACCCTTGTCTACCATTTCGTAAAGTATATTATATACTTCGTCGTATACATCAAGATTATTAAACCACTCGTAAATTTTTTCTAATGCTACATTGTAATAATCAGCAAATTCCTGCAACAATTTTTTAAGCTCATTTGTATCGTTTGTTAATTGGTTAATTATCCAGTGGATTTTATCTAACCTTTCAAGATAGCTTAAAGAATCATCAAAAACTGTTGGCAAAACTTTTTGACTCCAAGCAAAGAAATTACGCCTAAAATTAGGGAATGTAACTTCCGGGGGCTCAGGAAACTTTGTTTTTACTGCCATTATTTAACCCTCCCTTTAGTAAACCATTAGAAATAATTGTTCTAATTCGTCTATGATTTCCTCTGTAACATTTATAATAGATTCGCGATATTCAATTAAAAGACTTGTAAATGATTGACCAAAATTACCATATCTTTTTAAATCATTTTTACGATTTCTTAAAAGATCATCAATCATTTGGGCCTTAGTTTCTGAATCGCTTTTAAATGTAGTATCTTGATTAGCTGTAGCGGCTGTATTTCCTTCACTTTCTGTATAATCTTCTCCGTATACGCTGGGGCTAGATACTGTATGCTGGGGTAAATCAGAATTCAAAACTTTATTATTATAATTTGAATTATTTTGGTCTGCCGTATTACCCGCGCTGTTAAAATCGTTTCTTTGCTCTTGATTATTAACCTGATTTTGAGCAATGTTTTCTATGATGTCCTCAAAACCCTCTGTATTCCACATCCAATTATATTCTTTACTTTGGGTTTCGTAACGTCGTATATATCTAGGCATGATTCTATATAGTGTAGCTTTCAGATTAAACTTAAATTGTTCTGTAGTTTCTGCTCCTATTTCTCTTTGATAATAACGCTCTACAAATCTACGCTCAAAAAACTCTTTTGAATCTGTGGTTATTTTAGGAATCCAAAAAGGATAATCAAAATTGAATAGTGTTTTTATGCCTATATCAATTTTTTCATCGTTAGTTAATTCCCACTTTCTATCTTGTGTAGGCTGTTCGATAATATAGCGTAATTGTGTTGTAAATGTTGACATTTATCGCCACCCCCTAGAATTATTGTTCTCTACTTCGTCCGCTTCTGCTGTATCACTGTCATTAGGTTTAATTGTAGACGCTATTAAATCAGGAGTATTTACATTTGTTATTAAATCGCTTCTGAATTTAACCTCAATATTTAAGCCGAACATTTTATTAATTTGTTCTGCCGCTATTTGACGTTCTACAAGAAATGTATTTCTTCCGCTTTCTACCGTTCCAGAGTTAGCATTAACTTCTGAACTAACTAATCTTTCTTTCTTGTCACTATTCGCATTTTCTACCCCTAAAAATGACATGATTTCGTTCCATTCATTATTAAACTCTATTCTAAGCTTATCACCAACAAAGGGAACCCTAATGTCAAAATCTTTCATGGCCTCAATATCTAAATTTTTGTTAGCGAATATTACAGGCTCATTTCCTTGTACTTTCATAGCAAAATTAACCGCACTTAGTTTTTGTATATCATTTGTTAATATTACAAGTGGAGTTTTTTGTCCCTCCATATTAACATCTATAGCTCTTTTGATTCTGTATAATCTTAATGCGGCCTGTCTGACTGTTGACTCTGAGGGGGTTCTAAGACGGTTATTAAAAACCATAACACTATCTTTTTTTGTTAACATTTTTTGATATCCGTTAATTCCTCTAGCCGTCCTAATAATAGGGTTTCCATATACGTCCAAACGGCCTCCCACTGTACCACCTAAAGTTAAATAACCTATAAATTCATCTTTAAAAAATATACATTGTCCAATCTCAAAAAGTTGTTTCTCTAAAAATCTTTCGTCTGCTGTGTCTGGCAATCCTGCCCATTCATAGCATGATAAAGCTATTTCTTTTATTCTGTTATAATAATCGTCGAAAGTTTTGTTATTTAATATAGCGGATTCCCAACCGTCTTTATTACGAACAGACATTTGCATTATTTACCCCTCCTTTATGGTTGATTGCTTAAATCGTAGCGACCAACGTTGGCGGGGTTATGCCAAAATGTTACCCCACTATCAAAAATAGACTTTATTTTAGCTAAATCGTCAAAACTGATATTTCCTGTTATGTTGGCCTGTTGAGTTTTTACATAGTTAAATACGGGTCTACCTGTGATATTAGGTGTTTTAACTCTGTTGGTCTGATATCCGTAACGAGTAAAATAATCATCTAATATTCTAGCGTATTCTTCTGTTATGTGTTTATTAACAAAGTAAAAATTCTTTGCTAAATTGGCTACCATTGTACTATTGCCTTGATGTCCCTTGGTTTGTGGAGGCTGTGCCGCCGCAACAACAACGGAGTTAATAGAGTTTGCCAAACCTAACGCGCCGCCAAAGGCAACCATAGCATTACCAGAAGCCGCACCGCCAATAATCGCCGCCGTACTGCCTAAAGCGGACAATGCGGTAGCAGTACCTTTTTGAGCAAGCCACGCGCGGAAGGTATCTATAGCATACGCACATTGAGGAAACCCCTTCATAGTTAATTTTTCGTCCCAATTTACAGACGAACCATTATAACCAATTGGGGCTAATATTATCTCAGGGTCGGGAGACATTCCGCAATCAAGGAAAAAACCACATGTAGAATTAGAGTCGAAATATTCATAGCGATAAATAGCCGAACCGCCGCCACCGTCATGGGTATAAAGAAAATTATATGGATAACAAAGTAGCTTTTTATTTCGCGGCCTATAGGCCCCTATATATTCCTTTTCTAACGTTGCGTCACTTCTCACACGCGCCGAAACTGATATACTTTGAGTCTCTACAAATGCGCTAGGCATTTGGATGACCGCTATAATATTATCGCCTTGACCCGCGTTTTCTATCATTCTTAAAGCTGTATCTATATTGGTTAACGAATTTTCAAAGCCTGTTAAGTTATTAAAATTCATTTCTATTCCCACATACCCGGCCCCCGTAAACAGACCGCCAATATACCCGGAATTGTTAAATATAAACATGTCATGTAAATAATCAGGAGGGGCAACGATACAAATAACTATACTATATTGTGCAAAATGCTCTGTCTTTTCTGGAACTTCAGAAATATAATCCCCTATATCAAAAGGTTCATATACAAGATTATCCCCTATGTTATCAGTGTTTGAGTGTTCACGCTCAACCAAACAACGGTTTATATTCATATCAAAAAACCATGTCTGCATTACATCTATTTCAAAAACGATATGACTAGACGCGACAGATGCATAATTAATATCTTTAATAAAAGCAAAGAACCATTTTCCATTAAAAGCATTAGACCGAAAAACTACATAATTACAATCATACAATTCGTTAGCATTATACGGAACTCGAATAGTATTTTTAAGTTTTATTTCCCCGTGGTCGTTTTCCGTAATTTTTGCCCGTCCTGCAAAATAATTTATCTGATTTTGTACGCTTGTAAATCTTAGTGTGTCTGTGTAGGTTGAATCTAAAGGAACACCACGGCAGATATAAAGTGTAGTCAGGGGCGAAATAGCATTTATATTCATTTTTATTATCGCCCCTTTCTACTCTTATATAATGATTAAGTTAATGTTACTGTGATATCATCGAATTTTGAGTTATCAAAAATTGATGTAGCTGTAATAGATAGGCTTGTAGCCGTTTCCATTGGGCTAATTCTTAATGTGCCGTCTGATAGTAAAATAGTCCCCGATTTTTCGGCCCCGTCAAGCTCCCAAATAACGCCCTTGTTAGCAAAACCAGCATTAACAACGAGGGCAGAAAAGCGCAATTCTGAACCTTTAGGAGTTGATGGAGTTCCACCGGGAGTAATTTGAACACTTGTAATAGAGGGAGTTGTATTGGCGAAGATTGTAGCATTTGAAAAAGGGCTAGCGCTGTAAATTTGCCATGTGTGAAACCAGTAATTCCAATAGGTTCCCTCCCCGTTATACTTGTTTGTAAATTCTTGCTTGTTGTCAAAAATCATGAAAAAGTTATCATCTACCATAATCGCGCGGATTTTGTCAAGCTCCGCAAGTTCGGCAGAAGTAAACGGAGTATAAGACGGGTCATCGTCGAAAATTTGAGCAAGTCTTTTATTATCGGTTTCGCTCCATGAATCTACCGTTACCCGTTTTCCAAGGAATGCGCGATATTCAAGATTGAAAGCACTAGCTAAGGAATTAACGTCCACAGTAGCATTTGTATCTGTGTCTAAAATAATGTTTTGATTTGGTTTTTTAGAATAGGCTTTAACTCCGTTCCAATTATACCTATCGCTTTTAAACTCCCATTTATCCGACACACCACGAATGATAGTAACAATTTGGTTAGAATTTGCCGCATTTAATTGGGGTATCTCTACACAATGGATAAAACCATCTAGAGCCAATCTACACAACAAATATTTAGATACTAAAAATTCGTCGTATTCTGCACCATCATAAAGACTTTCCACAATTTTAGCCGTCAAATCTGACACGCCAGACCACGACAAAAATGCCTGTCTTAAATCGGATTCTTGAACAGTGGTTTTGTAAAACTTTTTTGAATTGAGAGAATGGAAAGCCGCGCGAACGTCTGGTAATTCTCTTTTATACTGTCTATCTTCCGATTCTTCCGGGTTGTATAAATGAGGCTTAGCCATTTCTACAAAAATTTCTTCGATTGTTTCACCCATTTCTAAAAGGCCCTTTTTGAAGGGTTTCCAAGGGTTAGACCACATTTTATTAATGATAATCACGCGCCCAATACGGTTAAAAAGTGACCCTAAAAACATGTTGCGGTATGTGTCATTAGTCATGATAACGTCACCCAAAGAGTGCAAGCCAGCCATTAAGGAAGTAGTATTTCCTCCTGTAAAAATTGGAACACGTCCAAATGGAGCCGCCGCCAATAACTCACCCTGTAGAGGGGAATTATCCGGGGCTATTTCGTTAAGCACTGGATTAATAAGCATATCGGGGCTTGTTGTAGCAAGGGCCAAATTTCCGCTGACCTGTGGTATTCTAGGCATTACTTAATCCTCCTTTTCATTCTTTTTAAATAGATCGTCAAATGTTTGTTTAGTGCCGTCTGTGACTTGCTCTATTTCTGGTTCGGTCAATTGAGTTCCAGGAGTTGGATTGTCGGACATGATACCAAAAAAGCGTTCATTGTAAGCCTTGCGAATTGCTGTATTATCCTGAGTAATTCTATCTAGGTCACCCTGTAGGGCTACCAAGCGTTCTTCATATTCTATAGGCCCTAAACCGTCAATATCCCAAGAGCTAGAATAATCGTATTCGTCCAATTCCTCAGATATTACCACTTCGCCAAACCTGCCTAAATAATCCCTTGATTCTGTAAAGTCACCTTGTAACCTTGTTATGATGTCCGCTATTTCGTCGGGATTAGTGGCGGAACTCATAATCTGTTGCATAATTTCCCCGTGTCGTTTCGCTGTCAATAAGGGCATTTTTAAACCTCCTTCTTTTTACGTGTGTTCCACGTGGAACATTTTTGACTCAGTTTTAAGGGTATACTTTTTGGCCTTTGTCATCAAAGACATTAAACGGGTATGTTACAATGGTAACCTTATTTTGATCTACTACAGCCTTCGCATTATCTAGGCTCTTATAGGCCCCTAATTGGCTTTTAGGGTCATCCCATGACTTTCTCACCCTATACATATTGTCAGTAATATTTACAACGTTATTAGGTTTATTTTCAGGGATTCCCATAGCTGTAAATACTGCTTTAATGCCTTTTAAGGGGTCATTTTTGATACGGGGAACATCTGTATTATTAGGAGCGTCTACAAATCCCCATTCAATAATATATGCCCTCATCTGTGTTTGATTTAGGAATCCTAAATTATCACGAGGTTTGGCCCCTCTATCTTTAAGCCCGTAAGCGTTAGCAATTGCGGCAGACATTTGCGCGGCCTGTACTCCTGCCGCTTTATTAGAGCTATGATATAAAACCTCTACCCCTGTTCCTCCTGCCGCATTAAAATGATTTTGAATAGCAACGTCAACCTTATTACTATTAGCAATTGCGGCGGGTTCATTAATATTATAGGGATAACCTTTTTCGACGGTTAAATTAACCATAGTTACGCCCCGTTCCCTGCCTACCTCAATCATAACAGCATTCATCATACGATTTAAAACAGCTTCTGTATTACCTTGACTAAGCGCGCCGGGGTCGTTGCCCCCGTGTCCTGCCCCTGCACCTAACTTCATTTTTAGCCATCCCCTTTGTCACTCAATTGGGAACCCACTTGATGAACTCCCGTAGCCGCAAAACCTGAACTAATGCCCACAGCGACACACATAAAAGGGTCACCGCCGCCAGAAACGGAAGGAATAAGGTCAGGCATAAGAAAAAACATTAATAGCCCTAAACAACCGCCAGCAAGACCACATATAGCGGGTATATACTTGTTAGGGATTGGTGAAAACTTTGTAATTACACCAAATAGAAAGCATATGATAACAATCGACGGAATAGAAATAGCCTGAAAATCCCCCATTTTTGTTACCTCCTTTTAATACAGTCATGTTTCATTTGCTGGATTGCCAATGTGTTTTGATTCAAAGAATCAATAAGGGCTAAAACCTCTAATTTATGGTCTTCCTGAACCTTTTTAAATGCACTATCTTGGGATTTAACCCAAAATATTAGCATTACACACATAGCCACAGGAAACCCAAAATCTTTCAATATCGTTAAAATGTCCATTTCCTTCACTCTCCCAATCTTATCTATTTTTGAGGTAGAATATAAACGGCATTTTCTTCCTTCTTATAAGAACGTTTCCGGGGTCACCCGGATAATCTGGATCGTCGGGGTCAATGGCCCCTGTTAATGCTAAAACCGGGTTTATCCAGTCCCGTCCTGCTGGCTGAACTTCAAAATGTAAATGATCACCAAATGAATTACCTGTATTCCCTACATATCCTATCACTTGCCCCTGTGTTACAAAACCGTTTGAAATTGGTGGCGGGGCTATCATGTGAAAATAGCGGCTGTATACATTATGAGGCGAACCATGATAAATTGAAACATAATTACCTGCCCCTCCTGATTGCCAGCCTACTGTAGCCGTTCCGTCTTGTACTGCGTGAATTGGTCTATTTCTGTTGCCTATCTTAGTTTGTAGGCCTGTTAAATAGTATGCTATATCTATTCCGTTATGTGCGGGCCTTGAAGCACTACGAAAAGGAGAAGAGATACAGCCCCAAGGAACCGCCCCAAAATCTCCGGGCCTATCCCAGCTTGATATTAAAAGGTTGATATCTGCAAGGGGTAAAACAAAACCATACAATCTAGACCCTCCCTGCCTACTATTATATAGGAAGGAATTATTTTTGTCAATAGATTTTTGTAAAAATATGTAAAACTATGGTAGAAATGACAGACAAATGTCTGCATAAATTACTTTAAATTCTTTTTCAAAATGCCCCAGAAACACTTGATAAAATGACAAGCCTAGTTTATAATAAAAGAGTCAAGAGTTTGAAGCCTTTTCACTTGACAAATAAGGTAGATTTAGCAGAATAAATTTTAGGAGGTTTTGAAATGGGTAAAATGATTCGTAGAACTCTGAGTGATTCCATTATTCACGCTTCAAAGGTTGACTATAAAAATGGAAAGGTTGTAACGGAAGATTTACCAGCATTTACAGTAATTAACACGCTGGTAACAGATGACAAGGCCTTGAAACTGGTTCAAAATCAGTATGGCAAAAAAGCGCAATATGTCATTAAGGACATAGAAATAATTGAGCGGTGCTATGAAATCAGTGTAGAGGATTTTGTTGCTAATGCTCAATTGGTTGTAGACATTCCTACAGATGATCAATTAGCACAAATTGAGGGGCTTATTGATAGCCCAGAAAAATTAGCGGTTTAAATGAATTGAATTAGGGCGGTTTGAAAAGGCTAAAATTTTAATTAAAATGGAGGAATTCAAATGTCAGTTAACACATTGCAAACCACAGTTCAGGCAGACGAAGAAAGGGGCATGTTAGCCTTATTGAGCGAAGAGGACAAAACAGTTATGTACTGCTCTATGATAGCAGAAACAGACGAGCAAAGAAAATCTCTTTTCAAGGCCATGAATAACCCCGAACACAGGTTAGCGGATTTTATTAACAAAAAAATAGAAGTCGTTGACATCTTTGCGGAAGTGGTTCAGTGTATCAACGAAGAAACAGGAGAGATTACAAGCGCACCAAGAATTGTATTGATTGATAAGAAAGGCGTAGGGTATCAATGTGTATCTAAAGGGGTTTTATCAGCTATTAAAAAGCTGTTTACAATCTATGGCGCTCCCACATGGAAAACTCCTGTAGCACTTGAAGTTAAGCAACTAAAGAAAGGTGTTAGAAACATTCTCACATTTGATGTAGCTTAACAAAACTAAATGAGCGGACGGGGTCGCTTTCTTCCCCGTCCGTTTCTTCAATTATAAAAAGAAAGAAGGTTTTAAAATGTCTATCAAATCAAGATCAAACGTTTATAGAATCCTGTCAGAATCCCCCTTCACTCACGAGGAAGAAAATATTAAATTCTTTTTCGCTTCACAAAATCACCTTGACAGTTTTACAGAAAAGAAGGAGGAAAATAGAAACTCTATAAACGGCTCATTATCTAATCGCTTTAAAATGGCTATTTCTCTAAACGTATTAGCAGATATTACACTGTATTCTAAAATTGAAACAAGAGGATTTTATTTAGAAATAGGAGGGGTCAGCATTTCATGGCTAGACAAGGTAATATTAGATGGAATTCGAGAGATAAAGAAAGTATGACTAATTTAGTCAAGCAATTTAATAAAAAGGTTCGCGATATATCTAAAAATGAACCAGATATAGCGGATTATTTACCAAAGCAAATTACAAGCCGTTCATTAAAACAACAAATTAAGTCAAGAGCAGATTTTAATCGAGTTATTAAGGAGCATTCTAAATTCCTTGAATCAGGGGCTGAAAAAATTGTACAGAACCCAAAGGGCGTTACCGTTACACAATGGGAAGAAGAAAAGTTAGGTAGGCAAGTTGGGGAAATTAACAAACAGCGAAAAGCGGAAAGAAAACGCGCTAAAGTTTCAGCAGAAAAAGGAACGCTAACGGCTGTAGAGCGTCAAAATATCGCTGACAAGAAATATAATTTTGCGGATATTTCTAGCCCTAAAGCATGGGATAAGTATGTAGAAAGCGTAGAAAAACAAATACGCTCTGACTACTTTCCCAACAAGGCCGCACAATATAAAAAAGATTATTTACGCTCAATAAGAAGAAATTTAGGGTATTCTAAAAAAGCTAATGAATTATACAAGCTGGTTCAAGGGCTAGATGCTCAAATGATGTATGATTCATATTATGATGATCCTGTTTTGCAGATAAATTACACGAGTGAGCCGCTTGACGCTATTGTAATAGCTGAGACAGCTTTAGAAAACTGGCAAACACATTTAACAAATATGGGAGGTAGCTCAAATGGAGCAGCCTAAAATAGGCTATTTTGAAGAGGAATTAGAAACAGATGAAATTTTAGAAATAGATTTAGAAGAATTTGAAGCGTTCCTAGAGGATGAATTTTTGTTTCTCATGGACGGGGGTCAACCAATGCGGTACATGGTAGACTTTGAGACAACGACAAAGGAGCAAGCGTTAGAAGAAGGAAGGACGAGAGTCTGGGCAGTAGGGATAACAGAGATAGAAAGCAAATTTAAGTTCACCTATGGGAATGAAATAGAATTCTTTTTTAATTTTGCTAAATGGAATGGAGGAAAATATTACATTCATAATTTAAAATTTGATGGGGAATTTATTATTCATTGGCTATTGAATAATGGTTTTACTGTATGCAAAAACAAGCGCGAAATAGAGGAAGGGCAATTCACTACACTTATTAGCAAGCAAGGACAATTTTACACAATGTCTATCATGTTTGAAAATGGGGTAATGATTGACATTATAGACTCATTAAAAATCTTTACTTTTTCAGTGGATAGAATTGCAAAGAGTTTTAATCTACCTATAAGCAAGCTAGAATTAGATTATGATACTTTTCGTCCAATTGGGCACGAATTGACAAAGACGGAATTAGAATACCTTAAAAATGATTGTGAAATAGTGGCTAGAGCTTTGTATATCATGTTTAGCGAATTTGCGGAAATTAAAAATGTGGGCAAAATTAAGTTTGGTTTTGGGCGTAAAATAACGCAGGGTTCAATGAGTCTGCTAGATTATAAGCGCATTTTAGGGAAGAAAAATTTTGATAAATGGTTTCCTATTCTGCAATGTGATAGAGAAATTAGGCAAAGTTACAAAGGAGGTTTTACTTATGTAAATGAAAGATTTCAGGGGGAAGACGTGGGGGAGGGGATAGTTTTAGATGTTAATTCACTATACCCTTATGTTATGGGCTCTAAACCCCTGCCATATGGAGAACCTAAATATTTCTCTGGAAAATATGAGGAAGATAAAGTATATAATCTATATGTGCAGATGTTTACATGTCATTTTGAACTAAAGCCAGGTTATATTCCTATGATTCAGGTTAAAGGAAAATTTAGCCCATTTATGCAGAATGAATATGTTAAGGATTCGGAAGGGCATGATATAACGTTCTGTTTAACAAACGTAGATTTAGAGCTATTTCTAGAACATTATGATGTTTATAATGTAGAGTGGCAAGGAGGATATAAATTTAAGTCAAGCAAAAAACTGTTTCATGATTATATTCACAAATGGAATACAATAAAAGTAGAATCCGCTAAAGATGGTAACGAAGGAATGAGAACCATTGCTAAATTAATGATGAATGCTTTATATGGCAAATTTGCAAAGAATCCAAAAGTAGCTAATAAATATCCCTATTTAAAGGAAGATGTAGTAAAGTATTATACAGATGAAGAACAAATAGTAGACCCAATTTATATACCCATTGGTAGTTTTATTACTTCTTGGGGTAGGTTTATAACAATTTCCTCCGCTCAAAAAATGTATGATAGATTTTTGTATGCTGATACTGATAGTCTACATTTGTTAGGACTGGAAGTTCCTGAAAATTTAGAAATTGACAAGGAAAAAATGGGGGCGTGGAAATTAGAAGGTAAATTTGATAGGGCTAGATATGTTCGTCAAAAATGCTATATTGAAGAATTTAACGGGGAGTTAAAAATTACATGCGCGGGAATGCCTAGCCGATGTTATCCGGGTGTAACTTGGGAAAATTTTAACATAGGTTCAGAATTCGAGGGAAAATTACAGCCTATGCATTTACCCGGTGGAATCGTACTTTACCCTGTAGAATTTACAATAAAAGATTTCAAGAAAAAACATTGACAAATGGAACAGACTGGCATATAATTAATGGTGGAACGTATAGTTAAGTATGCAATGCCTGTATCGGTATCAACGGCTGACCCCGTCCGCGCAGGTTGGCTTGATAAGCTGGTTGTATACCCTATACGTTCCTTGTTTTAGGGAGTGAAAGAAATGTATTTTAACTTACAAAATGAATTGTCACATAATTGTTATATAATGATGATATTGGGAGCGCGTGGCTGTGGAAAGAGTTGGGCATGTAAAAAATTTGTCCTTCGTAGGTTTTTAGATTATAATGAACAATTTATAGTATTAAATAGAACAGAAGTAGATAAAGATGAAACTATGGATAGCTATTTTAATGATGTTTCTTTAGATGATGAATTTATTGAATGTGATATTAAGTTTGAAGGGGACACTTTTTTAGTCAATGATAGAATGGCGGGAACTGCCCACGCTTTAAGTAAAGCCCACACATATAAAAGATCCAGCTTCCCCCGTGTAAGCTGGATTATTTTCGAGGAATTTACAGCAGATGTTACTATAGGGGCTAGATATCTTAAAAATGAGTTTGAGTTATATTTGAATTATTTAGATACCATTATTAGAAATCGCGATAATGTGAAGATTTTTATGATAGGTAACTATGTTTCTTTATATTGTCCTTATGTAAACGGCTGGGATTTATACCCTAAACACGAAACACAGGCAATTGTTAAGACTCCTAGCAAAAAGATTATGCTGCACATTTTAGAAGACGATTTAGAATTTGTTAATTTCCGCAAAAAAACACTCATGGGGCAAATTCATGAAGAATCTGGAACCGCTAAACATGGGTTATACAATACCCCTAAAATTGATAATGATGTTTTTATACAAAAAAAGACTGAAAACTGTAGCTATTTATTTACTTTCACATATGAAGGGGAAAAATTAGGTTGTTGGGCTGATTGGGATAAAGGTTTATATTTTATTAGTTTTGATATAGACCCTACTTGTAAGATTGTATATGCTACTACCCTAAATGATCATCAACCTAACGCAATGTTATTAAAACGTAAAAAATCTAGTATGTTCTCAGGGATGATAAAAGCTTATGAAAGGAGTAGCCTACGTTTTGAGTCTCTAAAAATTAAGTTGATTATGGATAACGTTATTAAAATGACTTTTTAGGAGGGTTAAGAATGATATTTAGTGATAGAGTAAAACTTGCAGAAAAATATGATAAATGGTTAAAGGAAAATCCTGTGTTTATTTTAGTAAGCCCTATTCAGGATAAGAAAGAAGAGGGAAGGAAGATAAGTAATTTTAACCCCCCACAAAA
>Ga0082212_10006506_pt1 | contig 15677 bp, 5 predicted proteins | sample TergutNt197P3_FD_71548 | JGI IMG/M metagenome (GOLD analysis project Ga0082212, IMG submission 71548) | Neocapritermes taracua P3 segment gut microbial communities from Petit-Saut dam, French Guiana - Nt197 P3 | ecosystem: Host-associated > Arthropoda: Insects > Digestive system > Gut ...
AGGTCAAGCAAGTCGAGTATGTCTATGACCCCGTCCGAATTGACGTCGCACATGCTGGCGGTGACTGGCCTGCCCCTGGAGTCGTTGACCTTGATCAACGAATCCCAGTCTGGGGAATCGCAGTCGAATCCGACATAAAGGAGCATAACTCCAAGGTCAAGCGCATCGACTTTCCCGTCCTTGTTAAGGTCGTACTTGGACCAGACGGTCTGCTCGATGGTCGTCGTGGCTTCTCCATTCCCGATAGCCGACGCAAGAGCTACTACCTGCTCGATTTCTTTGTCAAGACCCACTGCTTTGATACCAGTGAGTTTCATTGTCGCCTCGCCCATAGCCTTGGGTGAGAAGACGAACTTCGCTATGTCGGCTGAGGCTTGCGAAGTGAACCCTGTTGAATCCCCTGCCTTGTACGCGAGGGCAAGAGAGCCTTTCCAGACATCGCCCCCGCCGTAAGTCCAGAAGACGTCGTTCATGGCTGTGAAACCGGAAAGCGCCTCAACGGCTTTCCCTGCAAGAAGGCTGCCGTCGATTTCAAATTCCAGCTCGAGGGTCAAGGCATTGTGCGCCCCGATCAGGGACAAAACGTATTCCACGTCACCTTCGATGCCGCTCACTGCATCGGCTCTGATGTCCAAAACTGCGCCGCTTGATTCGACTGTCAAGAGATCCACATAGATTTCAAGCCCGTTCTTCTTTCCAAGCATGGCGTTTTCCAAAATTGCTCCGTCAGCTGCGTCTACGGAGAGTATGGGGCCATCGCCGAAGCTGCCGTCGGTTTTGACGACTACGTTCAGCTTGCCGTCTTTAACGAATGTGTATAATATGCTTGCGTCCTGCTTAGCTGTGAGCTTCGCCGGATCGTCAATCCCCGAGATAATCAGATGGGCGGCTGATATCTGCCCCTCGTTCTTAACATGGATGTTTGAAAGGGACACGTCATAGCCTTTCGCGGTTTTAACTAGCGTGATGACTTCCACATCGCGGCCCTGCTCTGCCATTTCCCTCTGTTCAATGAATATGTCGTGATTGTCTGTAGTCCCTACCCAAGCTTTGCAGCCTTCAATGCCCATCGCCTTGGCGAACAGCGCCGGCCAGTCTTTCTGGCGGGCGTCGGTCTCCGAATACGGCGCCGTGGGCCGTTTGCCGAACCCTCCGATGCCATTGTCACCCTTGTATTTGTACCCGGATTTGATCACAGGGCCTTTTGAGTACATCATCATGTAGTACTCGGAAGGCCTCCAGTTCCCGTGCCCCGTTCCGTAGCCGCCGTGGTCGTTGCTCATCATGAACACTGTGTCGTCCGCCAGCTTTTCGTCGCTTTCAATTGCCTTAACCAGCTTGTCCAAATCTTCTGCCATCACCTTGCCAGCTTCGTAGAAGGTATCGTTGTACCATCCGGTGCTGTGGCCTATGCCGTCCATGTAGTGGTCGCAGTCGATGAACATAAAGGACGAGTTGTAAAGGAAACCGCCCTCTATCATCTCAACGGCCTTGTGCAAAGTCGCGTTGTTGCCGCCACGGTATGCGTAGGCACCTGTCTCGATGCCGGTTATGCCGTTCTCCATGGAACCCCATTCGATGAAAGTACTCTGATGCCTGCTCGGCTGCGCCTCGCGCAACAGTTCCAGTATTGACTTGTAGGGGCTGGTTTTCGTGGGGTAGTAAAAAGATCCTGCAACCCCGTTGGTTATTTCGAATTCCATATCGTCTGTGGGCTCGTAGCCGTAGAACATGGCAGTCCAGTTCTGCCCGGATATTGGGGGGTCTGAGGTCAGGGCATCGGTGGTATAAGAGCCGGTTTCAGCAAGACCGCCAAGGCCTTCGAACACGGAATAGGTATACCGTTCGGGCTTTCCCGCCCATGTGTAGGTCGAATTGTTTGTGGTGTAGTATCCGTCGCTTGTGAGGTAGTTCCCGCCGCCGTCGATGCCGAGGTAGACTATTCGCTTAACTGGGTAGAACCCGAAAGCCGGATCCTTTGCGATGGATTCCGCAGCCGTGCCTTGAGCCAGTGCCACATCGCCTATGGAAACCAGCCCGTCTCCGTTGTAATCCGCCTCTGGGTTGAAACAGGTCTTAATGGCGGTGCTGTTTTTGCTCACCTCAAAGAAAGCGGGGTTCACGTTTTCCGCAAACGGGACGGTGCTTTCCACAGATATTACGGAATCCGCGTTTCTCGGCGCATTTTCCTTTAACATGAAGCAAAATGTGCCTATTCTGCTCGATGTGGCGATGGGGCTCAAGCTAGCGTTGGTTCTGCCATTGCCTCCGAAGGAGTACGTCACTGAAAGTTTCCCGTTTACTGGATCGTCTACGTATGTTCCCCCGGTTGCGCGGTAACCCGGGACAAACTCAAACACTGCCGGGTCGTAGGAATAAACGGTTTCTATGGATTTAATCGGCTGGGGCGTAGTGCCTGTGTCAAAATGCACGTCCATAAGGAATGGCGTCCCCACAGTGGCCCATTCGGCGCCAACTATCCTGAAATTGAACGGTGTTTGAATTCCAACTGCCATGTCGAGCCAATCCTCAATGTAGCTCCCAGAAGGAATGCCTGCTCTGGCGACAATTCTTACTGTGCCGCTTTTTTTCGCTGTGAAATTGCCGTCGTTGTCGACTTCCACGACACTCGCGTCTGAACTGCTCCAAACAATTGTGCTTCCTGTTGAATTTTTCATAACAGCTATTTTACCTGAAGTGTCAATAGGAATGATGCCTGACCATTCGTCTTTGTCGATGAAAAGCTGGTATTCGCTTGCCGAGTCGCTGACGCGTACAATGAGAACATCGTCAGCTAACCCGGCTTTTTTTGCGGTCAATGTGGCCGTGCCTTGGGCAAGGGCTACGATACTGCCGTTTTCAACGGTAACAACCCCGGGGTTGCCGGACACATAGGTCACTTCCGGGTTGTTCACATAGACTGCTTTTATCGGCAGCTCTTTGCTGCTGCCTTTTTCTATTGCAACTTCGTCAGTTTTCCTGAATATGCGGCCATCGTCTTCATTTATGGTAACCTTGATCGAGGGCATGAATGGGAACACGATGCCGGGCGCAGGGCTCCAAAAGCTCATAGCCGAAACTTTTGTGGATCCGGTCAAACCTTGGCTGTTTGCGACAATTCTTCCCGACTGGTCAACAGTCGCCAGCACGGAATTCCCAGTCTGGAACACACGAGGAGTCCAGTCGCCGGTCAGAGCTTCATCGTACTGATATATGCCCGGCAGGATTGAATCCTCGCAGTCGATTGCGACTTCCACATCTTGGAAATACAGCCTCGGAATATATTGCAGCGAGCTGTAGAGCTCCATGATTTCGTCGTCGCTCAAAGCCTTGTCGAAGAAGAAGAAATCGTCCATTGCGTGGTTCGGCGTGGCGTCGCCGTAGTTGCCGGTGCCGTCGTTGCCTATCTTAACTGTATAATTTGGGTGCGTGAGAGCTTGGCCTGCGAATTTAGAAATGTCGCCCTCGTACTGCCCTGCAACGCCGTCTATTATCTGTTTCCTTCCGTCGATATACATCCTGACGACGCCTTTTTGCCTGTCGATGACGCCTGTGAACATATGCCACCTGCCGTCATTGATTGCCGGGACGTTGTAGTCGACCCTCCCAACGTTGCCTGCGTTCATGTTGAAACGCACGTCGCTGCCCCTGGTGCAGAAGACAAACCCTTGGTTCGCGCCGCTGGTCCATGGCTTGTTGCTGAAGAACGCCGGGTCGCTTTCAGTCCTGTAGTCCTTGATCCAAGTGGAAAAAGTGAAGCTGTAGTCAGCGGGGAGTTCGCTAATGCCGGTGTCCACATGGGAGCTCCTTTGCGTGAAACGGGCAGCTTGGCCGTACATCCCTTCTTCGTAGGTCACGTTGTTTTCGGTCTTTGGAACCAATCCGTTTGTAGCTGTCGCGCTGGGGTCTATTGCCACGCTGTTGCCGTCAAAGGGCAGGTAAAGCACTAAATTCTTTTGGAACAGCGCTAAAAGATCAGTGTCTTCGTCATCGGCTCTAGGCTCTACGATTATTTCCGGCACATTTGCAGGGGTGTTCCAGTAAGCTCCGCCGCTGTACCAAGTGATGTAGGCGTCCCTGTAGCCGTCCCCGGTCATGTCGTCGTTAATTGAGAAATTGATGCCAAACTTTTCCCAGTTTCTTGAATCAATTATTCTGGGTAACGGGATTGCAACCTCCACGGTGTAATGGTCGTTATCCGATACGACCGCGTGCTTGACTGCTGAAACGTCAACCGAGGAACGGAAATTAGTGTCGCAGAGGTTGTTGCGGTCAATAATGTAGTGGGCGGCTGTGTCTGCGTAATAGTCAGCCGATGTGCTGTTTGTCCAATTGATCCAAAGTTCGATTGTGTCGTTGCGTTCGCCAAGGTGCGAAGCATTGTCTGAAAGAGGGCTTGGCTGGCCAACAGCATATGGCGTGCTGTCGTTTATTTCTGCCAAGACATAGAGATACCCCCTGTCCCACATCAGCCTGCAGTCTGCCGACGTGCTGGTGGACGAAGTGCTGGGTATGTGAATAATAGGGGCATCCTCCCAAATCCCTTCAGCAAATCCGTCGACAACGGGAGAGCCATATACGGCTTTTGGCGGGTCGGCAGACGCTTCGGCACCGGCAGCGAATATTCCGGGTGCTGTTCCTATCAGCATTAGAAGCGCCAGCAGCAAGCTGCCAAGACGGCTGGCTCTTTTTTTTGAGTTACAGAATAAATGCACTTTTCTTCCTCCTTGTTCAGGCAATAGTTTTTCAGCTGCAAATAGCAGTGAATTCTGCCCGTTACACGCAACTATACTTGCCAAAAGTAAAAATAATTAGACGGAAATAGTAAATTATTTGTAAAAGTTGTGTGGCAACGCTTTATTGCAAAAAGCGTTTATTTCAAAAAACTGCACACATTTCCATAATAATATAGTATAATCAACATGTAATTATCCTTTTATTTTATGGAGGTGTTTTGATGTCAAAATACACACAAATTGAGCGGAGCGGCTTGTTCGAGCTGACCGACATCGCCCGTGCAGAGCTTACATCTTCAAAGTACTACAATGAAGACCTGGCGCCAACTTCGCTTTCCCAGAGGACTTGGACCACGTACAACATTGCGTCCCTTTGGATCGGCATGTCGATTTGCATCCCTTCATTCACGATGGCGTCGGGCTTGGTAGGCCTTGGCCTGTCGCCTTGGGCCGCTGTGTTCAACGTTACTCTCGGAAACCTCATCGTGCTGATCCCTATGCAGCTCAACTCGCACGCCGGAACTAAGTACGGCATCCCATTCCCAGTCTTTTCCAGGCTGACTTTCGGTTCGATCGGTGCACACATACCGTCGCTTTCAAGGGCTTTGACCGCCTGCGGCTGGTGCGCCATCCAGAGCTGGATTGGCGGCGCGGCAATTGTCGTGTTCGTGGGGGCTTTCATCAAGCCTTTCAAGGAAATGGGCAAAATCAACCTGATGGGCATAGACGTGGGCATGGCGCAGCTGATTGGGTTCTTTGTTTTCCTCGGGATTGTCCTTTGGATATCCTACAGAGGTTCTGAAGGCATAAAATGGATGGAGGCCATCGGCGCACCAGTCCTAGTCGCTTTGTCCATAGCCCTGCTCTTCTGGTCGACCAGCATCGTTTTCAATGAAGGCTATGGCGTCGGGAACATCCTTCAGGCCAGCACAAATGTGGAAGTTGTCGCTGTAAATGGCGGGTACATGTACGTATTCCTTGCAGGGCTCACTGCAAACATTGCGTTCTGGGCTACCATGGCACTCAACATACCTGATTTTTCAAGGTACGCCAAATCTCAGAAAGCCCAGTTCCGGGGCCAGCTTTACGGCATGCCCCTCATGATGTTTTTCTGCGCCTTTGTCGGGGCTTATTTTGCCCAATCGACTTTCCTAGTGTTCGGCGAAGCCACCTTTGACCCCACAGATGTCCTGTACCAGTTGCAAAACCCAGTGATTGCAGTCGTCGTGTCCCTTGGCGTCGCTATCGCCACCCTAACGACGAACATAGCCGCCAACGTAGTCGCCCCGGCCAACGGCTTCTCAAACCTTGTGCCCAGCAAGATTTCATACAAGACGGGCGTCATCATAGCTTGCATCCTAGCAATTCTGTACAGGCCTTGGTGGATATTCGGCGGCCCCGGCGCGTACCTCTTCGGTTGGCTCGGGACCTATGGCACGATACTTGCGCCCATCGCCGCTATTTTCGTAGCTGACTACTACATCGTCAAGAACAGGACCATCGACGTCATGGCTCTGTTCCAAGGCAGCAGCGGCAGGTATTGGTACCAAGGGGGCTTCAACGTGAGGGCCATCGCCGCTTGGATCTTTGCTTTTGTCATCCCTGTGTTTGGCAATCCTGAAACATTCGACATGTTCGGTTCCTTTGGGAGCTGGGTGGCAGCAAACGGCTACCTGTTTTCTTTCTTCGCCGGCTTGGTATTGTACTGGCTGCTGATGCGGAACGAGAAATCCTCGTTGCTTTCAGATGAGGAGCATGAAGCAATGACTGACAGGGCCGCTGTCAATGTTTAGGAGGTGCAGAAATGGATTTATTGATAAACAATGGCACAATCGTCACAGCCGAATCCATCTTCAAAGCGGACATCGCTGTGAAATTCGGCAAAATAACGGCTATAGGCAGTTCGCTGCAGCCTTCAAAGGAAACAAAGGTGACGGACGCAAGAGGGAAGCTGGTCCTCCCCGGCGCCATCGACGCTCACACCCACTTGGCCATGCCTTTTGGCGGCACTATTTCCGCCGACGACTATTTTGCAGGCACGAGAGCCGCAGCCTGCGGCGGGACTACCACTGTGTTCGACTTTGTCCTCCAAGATTTTGGCGAAAACATGGTTGACGCCGTCAAGCGCCGGGACGCAATATGCGCACCTGACGCTGCAGTGGACTACTCGTTTCACATTGGCGTAAAAGACGTGTCCGGTGACCTTCTGGACAGCATCGCTGATTCAGTTAGGTACGGCGTGCCTTCGTTCAAAGTGTTCATGGTCTACGACTTCGGCGTAACCGACGGGGTTTTTTACAAGGTGCTTGCGAAAGCGAAATCCTGCGGTGCCTTGATCGCAGTTCATGCGGAAAACAACGAGATGGTAAACACCCTCGTGGAGAAATACATCAGCGAAGGCAAGACCGACCCGTGGCACCACTACATGTCAAGGCCTGAGTTCGTCGAAGGCGAAGCTGACGAAAGAGCCATCCAATGGGCAAAAAGCCTGAACGTCTCGCTTTACATCGTCCACCTAGCCAATAAGCAGGGCCTCGACGCCGTTACGAAAGCTCGAGACGAGGGCTACCCGATATTTGCGGAGACTTGCCCCCAGTACCTGCATTTCACCAAGGACGTATACAAGAGACCGGACGGGAGGAACTTCGTCTGCTCCCCCCCCATCAAGGGCAAAGAATCACAGGACGCCCTCTGGGACGGGATCAACAGAGGCGACATCTCCACAGTCGCGACAGACCACTGCCCCTTCCAGTCCTACGAAAAGTATTGGGGCAAAGACGATTTCCGGAAGATACCCAACGGTTGCATGGGTGTTGAAAACATGTACCCCTATATGCTGTCCGAGGCGAACAAAGGGCGAATCACCCTCAATAAAGCCGTCGAGCTCTGCTCCACCAACGTTGCGAAGATCTTCGGCTGCGCCCCGCAAAAGGGTCTGCTGCAGCCGGGGTCTGATGCGGACATCGTCATCTACGACCCAAAAAAGGAATTCACGATCACGCAGGAGGCAATGCACTCGGACGTCGACCATACCATCTGGGAGGGCACGAAACTAAAGGGCTACCCGGTTGAAACGTACAGCAGGGGCAAGCTGGTGTATAAAGACGGCGAGTTCCTAGGCAACAGGGGCGACGGAAAGTTCGTCAAATGCAAGCCGATCAAGCTGACGAGGCCGTCCCTCTAGAACGGCATCTTCACATAACCCGCCAAAACTTTATAGAAAAGCTATGTTTTGGCGAGTTATTTTTTTGCTGCATATTCATAACGCCACATATTTCGATTCATTTTTCAATGAAAAAATACTCTTTGACGTATTCAACGGTATGTGATATCATGACAGAACAAACTTATTATTCGCCAAAACTTTATAAAAAAGCTATGTTTTGGCGAGTTATCCTAGGAGGGCGGCATGAAAATCATAGGGCGTGACAAAGAGAAGTCGTTGCTTAAGCAATACGTCGAATCGGGGGTGCCTGAGTTTCTTGTCGTGTACGGGAGGCGGCGAATTGGCAAGACGTTTCTGATACGCGAGTACTTTTGCGGGAAGTTTGATTTCTGTGTAACCGGGCTGGCAGACGGGAATAAGGAAGACCAACTCCATGCATGGGGCATGGCAATCAAGGACAGCTTTGGCGGGTCTGAGAAAAATGCCGCAAATTGGCTCGATGCATTTGCGCAGCTAAGAAACAAACTGGAGAAGCTGGGCAAATCCAAGCGAAAGGTCTTGTTTATAGACGAAGCTCCATGGATGGACACGCCGAAATCCGGATTTCGGACAGCGTTGGAACATTTTTGGAATGGGTGGGCGTCTGGCAGGCCGGATGTTTTTCTTATTATTTGCGGTTCTTCAACCTCATGGGTTGTAAAAAACATATTAAAAGACAAAGGTGGGTTGCACAACAGGGTGACGCGTAGAATGCGTCTGCTTCCATTCACGTTGAAAGAAACAGAGGCTTATTTGAGAGACAAGGAATTCAACCTTGGACGTTACCGCATATGCGAGGCGCACATGATTTTTGGCGGCGTCCCCTATTATCTGAGTTTGCTTGGAAAGGGATTGAGCCTGCCTCAAAATGTGGATGCGCTTTGCTTCGATGATGACGGTTCCCTGCGCGGTGAGTTCCAAGAGGTTTATTCTACACTGTTTAGGAACTCCAACAATTACATTAATGTTGTGACGGCATTGAGCGCAAAAGCGAAAGGGTTGACTAGGGATGATATCATCCGAGAAACCGGGCTGGCGTCGGGCGGGGGATTGACTCAGATCATGGAAGAGCTTGAACTATGCGGATTCATCCGCGCATACCCAAATTATTCGATGGACGACAACCTCTGCCTATATCAGCTTACGGATCCTTTCAGTTTGTTCCATTTGCGTTTCATCAGGGGCAAACGGCCTAAAAATCAACGGTTTTGGACGAGCAATCTTGAAAGCCCTTCTCTGTCGGCGTGGAAAGGCTACGCCTTTGAACAAGTCTGCCTGTCCCATTCCGAACAAATCAAGCAGGCACTCGGCATCGCTGCAATTTTCACTGAAATGTCGTCGTGGCGCAGCAGGCACTCGTCACCAGGCGCGCAAATCGATTTGCTGTTCGATCGAAAAGACGGCGTCATCAACCTATGCGAAATAAAATACAGCAAGGCAGAATACTCAATAACAGGAAACGAAGAAACCGGATTGCGCAACAAAATCGCCGTGTTCGAAGCGGAAACCCACACAAAGAAAGCTGTACACCTCACTATGGTAACGACATACGGGATTGTCAGGAACAGCCATTCCAGCATCGTCCATTCCGAAGCAACACTAGAAGACCTCTTCCTCTAACAACTCCCCACTACAAACTACCAACTCCCCACTACAAACTACCAACTACAAACTCCCCACTACCAACTACCAACTACAAACTACAAACTACCAACTCCCCTCTACCAACTACAAACTCCCCACTACCAACTACCCACTACAACCTACAAACTCCCAACTACAAACTCCCCTCTACAAACTCCCAACTCCCCACTACCAACTACCAACTACAAACTCCCAACTACAAACTACAAACTACAAACTACAAACTACAAACTCCCAACCACCAACTACAAACTACAAACTCCCCTCTACCACCTACAAACTACCAACTCCCCACTACAAACTACCAACTACAAACTCCCCACTACCACCTACCAACTACCAACTACCAACTCCCCTCTACCAACTACAAACTCCCCACTCTCCTCTCAGTCACAGTGTCGAACACGTGTAGCTTTTCGCAATCTATACCAATGGTCATCTTCGAGTCTGCTTGCGGGCCAAAGCGGGACGGTACCCTGCCTATCAGTTTGCTCCCCCCGCAGTTCAAATAAAGGTATATCTCTGAACCCATCATTTCCGACAATTCCAGATCGGCTGTAATCACGCCGAATCCAGGGTTTTCCATGTATTCCGGCTCAAGGTGCAGGTCTTCGGGGCGTATCCCGAGCGTCACCTCTTTGCCTACGTACTCAGCAATGGTATCGCTGGGAACCGACGGAAGCGGGAAAACGGTGCCGCAGCATTTTGCCACATAGCCGCTGCTGTGTTTTTCTATTGCTGCATTCAAGAAGTTCATCTGAGGTGTGCCGATGAAGCCTGCAACGAATATGTTGCACGGCGAATCGTAGAGGTTTTGCGGCGTATCGATCTGCTGTATAACGCCGCCCTTCATTACGACTATCCTGTCGCCCATGGTCATGGCCTCGGTCTGGTCGTGGGTAACGTAGACGAAAGTAGTTGCAAGCTGTTTGTGCAGCTTGGATATTTCTGAGCGCATCGCCGTCCTAAGTTTGGCGTCAAGGTTTGAAAGCGGCTCGTCCAGCAGGAAAACTGCCGGATCCCTGACCATTGCCCTGCCCAGCGCCACCCTCTGGCGTTCGCCCCCAGACAAAGCCTTGGGCTTTCTGTCAAGCAAGCGTTCTATGTCCAAAATGCGGGCTGCCTCATGGACTTTCTGGCTGATTACGTCCTTCGGCACTTTTCTCAGCTTGAGCGCAAAAGCCATGTTCTTGAATACCGTCATGTGCGGGTAAAGGGCGTAGTTCTGGAAGACCATGGCGATGTCCCTGTCTTTCGGCGGCACGTCGTTCACTTTTTTGCCATTTATGAAAAGCTCACCGTCTGTGATGTCCTCGAGCCCTGCAATCATGCGCAGCGTGGTGGATTTCCCGCAGCCAGAGGGTCCGACGAAGATTACGAACTCCTTGTCGACAATTTCCAAGTTGAAATTGTCTATTGCCCTAACGTTCCCTGGGTAAACCTTCGTAACGCCCTTTAATTGTATGCTAGCCATAAAAACCTTCTCCTTTGCAATCTTTCATGCCATTATTTTACGCTTTCGCTCAACATTAGTCAAGGGATACCTTCGAAAACTATTTCCCGAAACCATCATTTGCCCCTTGATTTTGCCACCTGACATGTGCAATAATATAGCGTAATGTAATGCATTCAGTAGCGAAAGGGGTTATAAAATGGCCAATCAGATGAAAACGGACAACAGGATTTATGCAAAAAATCTAACAGCGTGGAAAATCGCGCCTTCTGGCAGAACTACTCTGGCAGCCGAGTTCCCGAGCCTACCGCAGCTTGGCGCTGACGACGGAGCAATAGCCGCTTCAAACAGCACTAAAGGCTGGGTGGCCGCTACGGTTCCAGGGTCCGTTTTAGGATCACTGCTTGACGAACACCTGTACGATTTTGCCTTCGCCCCAAACAACGACGGCGAATGCGACCCCTATTTTGACGATAACATGCTGCACATAAGCCGTTCGGATTTTGAAAAACCGTGGTGGTACAGCACCGACTTCACGCTTCCCGAAAGCGAAGCCGGCAAAAATGTGATGCTTACTTTCAAGGGCATCAACTATACCGCTGATATTTACGTCAACGGCGTCAAGGTCGTCAACAAAAACCTGAACATAACCGACGAAGACGAGCTCAAAAACCGCATCGGCGCTGATGGGGACACGGGGCTTGGGGCGGGGAGCAACCCTGCGCCGCCGTACTCCTACGACGATGTGGCATTTCTGGCTCCAGCCGCTTCATCTGCATCTGGGGATGCAGTTTTCGACACATACAAGGACTGTTTCAAAGGCGCGTTCAGGACATATGACATAGACGCAACGCCTCACATCAGATACGGCGCACAGAACAACATCAAGGTCAAAGTGAAGAGGCACTTTATAGGCACCGACTTCTCCCTGTACTGGCACGACTGGCATCCGGCGCCCTCTGACAACAATTTGGGCCTTGTCGGAAGGGCTTTTGTAGCAACATACGACAAAGTGCATATTTCAAACCCGCTGGTCGTTTCAAAAGTCTCCAAAGGCCTCGACAGCGCATCGCTCTCTTTTTACATTGAAGCGACCAACCCGGGCTCTGCGGACGTTGCCGGCACAGTTAAAGCGACGGTACGAGACAGGTGCGGTAACGTAATCGACCAATGGCAAACGCACGCAACGGTCAAAGCAAACACTTACAACAATGAAATCGTCGTCGCCGAGGGCAGGGTGCTTGCCAAACCGGAGCTGTGGTGGCCGATCGGTTCAGGCAGCCAGCCCTTGTACACGGTGGACTATGCATTCATGGCGGACGGATCCTCCGTGCCAAACGACGCGCTCCGCCACCGCTTCGGGATCAGGGAAGTATCCTGCGAAGTTCACAACATGACGGCTCAGCCGGAGACGAATGCAATGGCTGGATCAAACATAATGGCGCAGTTCTACGTGAACCACCAGCCCATCGTCATCAAATCCGGCGGATTCAGCCCCTACGACATTTTCATGCGGCAGCCGGCATCAGCCGACAGGGCGTTCTTGGATGCTGTCGCCTCAATGGGCATGAACATGATACGCGACGAGGGCAAATTCTACAATGACAACCTCCACGACTTGATGGACGAATACGGCATCCTGCATATGGCGGGCTTCATGTGCTGCGACAGGCTTGAAGTGACCTCCGGCAACAACTGGTCGAAGGCGGAACGCATGATCGTCTACGAGTCCGTCTATGCCCAAATACGCAGCCTGCGTTCGCACCCGTGCATGCTGGCATGGCTCAACGGCAGCGATTATCCCAAGGACTATAGGGAAAACAACGCAAACGACGCGATGGTTGCCCGCAAGTTTATGGAGATCGAAGGGAGGCTCAGGTTCCACGACACAGCCATAGCGCTTTCGAGCGCGGTAACAAGGCCCGCGCAGCTGACAGGCGAAGGAAGCGGCACGGAAATGGATCACGCTTACGACACTGGGGTTCCGACAGCCTTTTACAGCGCAGCTACAGACGGCGCCACTTCTGGAATATACGGCTTTGTCTCAGAAGGCGGAGGCGGAGGCGGCGTCCCCTCCGTGGAATCGCTAAGGCGGTTCATCCCCAAAGACAGCCTTTGGCCTCACAACCAAGGCCATACTGGACCGGGCACAGGACCCGGAAACTACAACAAATGGAACTGGCACTCTGACAGGGGCGGCTTTAACTTCACTAGGATCGACAACTTCGTGAACATCGCCGAGAACATGTACGGCGGCGCGGACAACTTGGACGAATGGGTGTACAAATCCCAGCTGTTCGGGTACGAGTACCAAAGATCCCAGTACGAGGCCCTCAACGTCAGGCGTTTCTTGGCAGCTACGGGTTTTGTCAACTGGATGCTGAACGCCCCAAGGCCGGTGATCATGTGGAACCAGATGGACTTCTACATGAACCTCTTCGGGTCGTCTTATGGTGTCGCAAAGGCAAACGAGCCGGTTCACATATTGTATAACCCTTACAACAAGAACGTCCACGTAGTGAACACCACCCCAGAAGATTTAGGTGCGCTCACGGCAACCCTCAAGATGTACGACATCCACGGCAACCGCATAAACAAAGACTTGTCCAAAGACGTCCGCGTCCTGCCGGACGCCATAAGCAGCTATGCCGGGGAGGAAACGATGCTTCTGACCGGCCTGAACCCAATACGGCGCGACGACATTGGCGACGGTGCCTGCGAATCATGGGTAGACGGCGGTTTTGCAGTTGACTACAGACCTCACGGACGCAGGGCAGCCGTGCAGACGGGTTCGCAGATGGTGTTTTCAAAAGCCGAGATAGACAGCTCACTGACAAGGCCCACTACCGACGTATACTTCGTCAGCCTCGAACTAACGGGTGAAGACAGAAACGTCATTAGCCGCAACGACTATGCAGTGCCGCGCCGCCAAAGCGTCCACAACAGCAACAACTGGGCGAGGTCATCGTATTATCAGGCCGGCGACCTGACGCAGCTAAACACACTGGAACCTGTTGACTTAGACGTAGCAAGCGACGCCGGGGGGCTCGCAGCCGACGGGATACACCATGTGCAGTCTGTAGAAATCACAAACAACACAGACAAGATTGCTTACGGGATCGAGGTCAAGGCGTATAAGGGCGACTCCAAAAAGGAGCTGCTGCCCTCCACATTCAACGACAACCTGATCACGCTGTACCCTGGCGAAAGCCGCACGGTGACAGTCACCCATCTTGCAGAACTGCTTTCCGGCCCGGCTGCAATCAGCGTCAACTGCTTCAACAACGTTATCCGCAGCAGGCCTAGGCGCGGCGGCAACATTTACAAGCCCGGCGATTGCGCGGATCAAACGGCAACAAGCGCGACGACCAACTTGGCCAGGGCCAAAAACAGCGGGACGTCCGCCACATCTGCAAGCGCAAGCGACGCCACGGCAATCGCAGGCGCTGCGGTTGCCAATGGCGGAACCACCGTCATCGACAGTTCGCTAAACGCAGCCGCAAAAGTCGACCCGGGTTCGCCCTTCTATGTAAACCTTGGCGCAGTTTGCACGTTTGACAGGATAATGCTGCGTTGGAGCGCAGCCGTGGGCACGGGCTGCCCCAATTGGCTCGCCGGGGTTCCGAACCGCGTAAGCGTGGACGTGAGTACAGACGCCGCAAACTGGTCAACCGTTGTCCCTGACTTTGACAACAAAGACTCGCGGTCCGTTATGTCGAATATTGTTTTGGATGCTCCTTGCACGGCGCAATACATTCGCATAACCCCGTCAGGGCTGACGGGAGCTTCAGAAAAATATGGCAAAAATATCGGAAAAGGCGGCGGCACCAGAACGTACCCGGCAGTTAACAAAAGGGATGTGACAAACGTAAACATAGCAGGCGTAGAAGTGTATCGCAGCTTCGACACGGTCACTGTCGAGTCCGATAATGGCAGCGGTGCGACACTTGGCATAACATCAAGCCCAATGCTTGCAAAGGTGCGCCAAGTTCCGTTCGGCGAAAAAGCTGAGTTCGTATTCACCCCGGCACCAAATGCAGCAATCAGCCTGCTTGTGAACGGGGCACCCGCCGAAAACGTCATCGACAACGGCAACGGCACAATATCGTGGTTTGCAGACAATGTTGACGGCCAAATGGGCTCCGTGCTGCTTCACGCAACCCAACTACCAATCAGAAGCTGTTCACAATAATTGTGTCAAGCGTTTTTGATTCTGTCTCAAAAAAATAATCATGAACGGGAAGCTGACAAAAAACAAGGCTCACGGCAAGTTAAGAAACGGGTAGTATTTTCCTCCTTGCCCTCCGGGCGGAAAATCTCCACCCTGCCGCAAAGCGGCTTCTTGACAGGCCGCGCTTTGAGGGCATGCAATACTGCCGATGCCCAGAAACCGAACGAGTAAAAAGTTCAGGCATCGATGTTGCCATTGTACCCTCAAAACCGCCTTGAATTAGAAAGGTACGGCTATTGAAACCGGGGGCGCTGCCCCCGTGCCCCCAGCCTCCACCCAAAAACCGGACGGCGGTTTGGTTCCAGTTGTGCCGCCAAAGTCGAACAGGCAGGTAAAATGGACACTCCCAACTACAAACTACAAACTACCAACTACAAACTACAAACTCCCCCCAACTACCAACTCCCC
>Ga0082212_10006507_pt1 | contig 15677 bp, 13 predicted proteins | sample TergutNt197P3_FD_71548 | JGI IMG/M metagenome (GOLD analysis project Ga0082212, IMG submission 71548) | Neocapritermes taracua P3 segment gut microbial communities from Petit-Saut dam, French Guiana - Nt197 P3 | ecosystem: Host-associated > Arthropoda: Insects > Digestive system > Gut ...
AATTTTCGCCTGTACTTCCTGCTTCCATTTTAGGGAATCAAAGCCGGGAATCGGTTTGAATTGAGAAAGGTCAATTTTCGTCATTGGATCACCTCATCTGGGGTTCGGATTTCAATTTGGGGATAACCGTGCAACATGTTGATGGCGTTGTATTTGCGGATACGGTTAAGTTTAACGATATGCGTGCAATTAAAACTGACAAGCACATCGACACGGGCAACAGTCGCAAGAGCAACATGCCGGCTATCGTTTAGGCTATTTTCGGTAACGATGCCTGCGGCAACGTACTGCTCTGCAAGAGCATCTGATTCGTCCGTTGAAACAATTCGTTCGATTTGAAATTTCGGTATCTTGCGGTAAAATTCACGGATGTGTGATGGTGCTTTTTCGATTTCATCATCAAGCACACTCGACAACACAACACGAATCTCGCCATTGAAAACGGCATCCCAAAAGGGCTGTACCCTTGCGGGGTGGTCGTTTTCGTCGAACATACCGCTAACAACGGAATTGTCAACGTAAACTCGTTCAGGTATTTCTTTCATCATTGCCTCCATTATAACACGTTTGGGCAATTTGTGCCTCCCTCATCAACCGACGTGGGAGAATTCGGTCGCTCCGGGTGCGTCTGCGCCCCCGGATTTCATTCGTAGATGATTTGCCATTTTTCAGTACCTATACATAATAACTTGACATGTTTGGAATAACTTGAAAAGTATGGGAAAATGACACAAACGTTTCAAGATAGAAAAATGATATGGGAGCAATCGGATTTCCATTCCTTCGGCAGAAAGTAAACCTCGCCCCCCTGCCCGGTTTTCTACGCTTTTGGGATAGCAAAATCAGTGCGGTTTTGTATGCGGTTTTCTGTCAGAAAACTATTGACATTGTCATTTTTTGTGATACAATGTAAGAATAATTGATTGCCGTTTAGCACTGTAAAACCTAGCGTTTGTACGGTTTCTACAAAGTGCTTTCGCTATCAAAACGAAACGCAGAGTCGTCATTTGGGAGCAGGAAGTCGGAGGTTCGAATCCTCTCGCCCCGAATAGGCTTTGAGCCTAGAAAATAAAGTGTTTGCGGCACTTTGAAATTTCAGTTGTGTGGGTTATTGAAGCGAGCCAAGGGTCGTAATTACGACCTTTGGTAAGAGGAGATTTACCATGCCAAAACTGAAGAACCAATTCCCGAAATTGTACCGGGACAGAAATCAAGCGAACTGGGTATGCTCTTTGCTCCACCTATGTTAAAATGGGCGAATGGAATCGAGTCCCCCTGCGAATTTCTCTTCAATTTACCGAGTTTTGTGAAAATGTTTCCCGATGATGCGGCTTGTGCCGCCCATCTTGAGCGACTACGGTGGTCTAATGGATTTGTGTGTCCTGCGTGTCAACAGCCACAGGAACCTTGGAGACAAACCAGAGGACGTTTGGTCTGTCCGGCTTGCCACCATGAGAGTACCGTTACCAATGGAAGACAGGAAAACAAAAGGAAAATTTAACAGGAGCAAACCACAACCACATACCCCACTTACCTTTTTGCTCCGCCGGGCAAAGAAAAAGGTGACCATCATTGCCGTTGAGCAGTAGAATCAAACCGGCGAAATTCGAGAATCCGTGAAACCCGACGCTCCTCTATCGTGATCGGCACACCCAATTCCATGAGTTCCTTTCCGCCGCACTTGATTTCTGGATGACCGTCAAAATCCTCAAACACGTAAGTTGCATCGGGATCAAGACCGTACATTTGCAGTCGTGCCGTTTCGTAGGGACTCTGCGAACGCTTGAATATCTGCACAATTCCTCCGCTACCGTCGTAAGCAACATATTGCCATGCAAGCCAAGCAGTTTCGTCCAAACTGTACGGCGTAAGCGGATAATAGTCCTGTGCATAATACTTGGTGCAACGTTTCCAATCCGCCTGATACTTCCGGGCAATGGCAAAGTCGAACGTTCCATCACGCGTCGCCAAGGTACTATTGTCCGATGCAAATTTTTGGTCAACGCCGGAGTTTTCCTCACGCACATCGAAAGAACTATTTTGGAAGGGACACATGGCACTACGGAAATTGTACTGATCGGCACCACTGGAACCGATTCCGGCAAGCGGTGTCCAGAGAGCAAGTCCGAACGATTGCCCCTGATTGCCGACCGGGTCGTAATTATCGCTCCGGTGCAGGATGATCGCCCGCTTGAGCGTTTCCAAGTCGTTGCGTCGTCCGCCGCTGGCACAGGAGTCAATCGACATGTCAGGGTGCCGCCGCCGCAGTTCATCCCAAAATGCCAAATAACCCTGAACGTGCTTGTTTTCCGAGATACCCTGCCGATCCGGGGTGTCATTGTCCCGCCAACGTCCCAGCGGTCCTATGTTAAAATCCTGACGGTAAAGACCGATTCCCTCCGAAACAATCACGTTGTCGATATGGTTGACCAACCAATTCCACGCATCGGGATTGCCGAGGTTGAGCAGACCGAAGTCTCCCTCGCCAAGTACCCATTCAGGATGATTTTCTTTCAGCCACGAACTCTCGGTAACACGTTCCGGCTCGAACCAAACCAAAGTTTTCACTCCTTTTTTGTTGGCGTGGTCAGAAATCTCTCGAAGTCCCTTTGGAAAACGTTTTTTATCGACTTCCCAAGTTCCCGTGTTTGCCCAATGTCCGTTGTTGTAATACCAACCGGCATCCATCCACCAATAGTCGATGAAGAGTCCGTGTTCAAGCAACTTATCGATGAACATAATCTGATTTTCCGTGTTGGCATTGATCATTTCCCAGTAGTAGATGGAAGTGTTGACCGTCCAATGAAACGGCGGTACACTGCCATCGCTGCGTCGCGGGGCATTATGAGCGAGGAACCAGCGTCGCCAGACGTTTTGACTGCGGTTTTTTTCTCCTTCCCAAAAGAGCAGGGCAATTCGCGGCGTTCGGAACGTTTCGCCCGGCAACAGCGTACAGTTCACTTGCTCCTGCCCCGCCCGAATTTGGAGATTGCCCTGCTGCCCCGATTCGCGAGGATTGACAAACTCCCCTTCCCATTGCCCGGGCCAACCGACTACAACGATGGTTCCGCCGTCGCTGTCTTGTCCGCCGTTGGCAACATTGAAGTAGGGCCAATCGCCGTCGGAACCGCGACCATCGCGACCGGAGAATCGTAGGCGGGTACCGGGAGAGAGATGAGACCGGAGCGGTTCGTAATCGTTCTTTTGACAGGGACTGCCCACGTTATGGTGCAAGTACGCTTCGGTATGATTCGGTGCCAATGACAAAATCATGTCGATTCCTTTTACGTTCGAGAGGATCGGTGTTTTTTCCGTGCCGGTATTCGTAAAATAAACCGTCCATTCGACGACCGGATAATCTTCGTACATGATTCCGCTCATCTTGATTTCCAATTTCGTTTTCGGGTCCGTCCAAGTGTATTCGTAAAGAGTGCTTTTGACTCCAGAGAGGCTACCAACGTTTTCCTTAAATTCGCACGTTTTCAAAAATTCTTCTGACGAAATATCTCCATAAACGAAGGAGAAAGGTAATCCTTCTGCCCGATAAGGAGCACGGAGCGGCATCTCATCGAGAAATTGGGAGGTTCCGTCTGCGTATTCGACTTTTGCGAGTGCCCAGTTCGATTGGTCGTGGGAAATGCCGTCGCCGCCGTCTTCAATGATGAGGGAGAATTCTTTGCTTCCGCCAAGATCAACACGAACGTAGACCGGCGGTGTGCCTTCCCGAAGGATTTCCGACCGGAATTTTTCCTCTCCGCCGACTTTGACAACGAATCGGACGCTCCCTTTGCCTCCTTTGGTATCCCAATTACTGTCGATACCGACGACGGCAGTAAACGTTTTTCCTTGTTTTTCGAGGACAACGCCGACATCGCTCACGGCGTGGCAGAAGAGTCCACGGTCATATTTCGTTCCCGAAATGTGCATTTCGCCGCGACCGTCCTTTGTTTTGTCGGCACTGGGACCGCGAGGGCGCACCGGGTCGTTATTGGCATAGACGGTCATTCCTACTGGCAGGGCGGGCGGTTCCTTTTTGATGTTCCAGTGCCGGGCAACCCAATCGCGGGTCTGTGCGAGTTCCGATGCCGTTGGTGCCGTGCGCTCGGCGGCACCGAGCGGCAGGCAGGTAAGTAGAAATAAAACCGTAAAAAACTTCTGAAACCGAAAATTCATCACGATGGTCTCCCGATATAAAGCGATGCAATTCATGAGGGCATCTCTAATGACCTTATTTTACCCAATGGTTATGCGTGCGTCAACCGTTTTCTGCACATAATCCGGGTATATCCTACGTTTCGGAAATGCCCATTTGCAAACGTGATGTCTCTCTGGTACAATCAGGGGGCAATTTAGAGACTATTTGAACTGGAATTATCGCCTCAACAATGAGACAAGACCCTAACAAAGCCATTTTGCATATTGACGGAAAGCAGATCGAATTGTCGGTTTACATCGGCACCGACGGGATGAAAGCCATTGATATTACCAAATTATACGACGAATACAGAATCACTACGTTCGATCCATCGCTTGGGAGTACCGCCGCTTGTCAGAGTGCCATTACCTACGTGGACGGCGATAATGGGATTTTGCGCTATCGGGGAATTCCCATTGAACAGTTTGACCGTCCCATGCCCAACTTTGTCGAAGTCGCTTGGCTCTTGATTTTCGGAGCATTGCCGACACAGGCAGAACTGGATGAATTCCGCGACCGTTTGACCAGTCATGAACTCCTCCATGAAGGTTTACGGGATCAATTCGGGCAGTTGCCCCCAAGTTCGCCGCCGATGGCGATTCTCTCCGCAATGTTTAACCAACTGGCATGTTATCACAAAAAATTCCTGCCACTGGACGATGACGAACTTTTTGTTGAAGCCGCCACCCGGCTCATCAGCAAGGGGCGAACGATTGCCGCCTACGCCTACCGCCGCTCACAGGGATTGCCGTTCACCTATCCTGATCCGGCACTGCGCTACTGTGCCAATTTTTTGCACCTCATGTTTTCGATTCCCTATCAGCAGTACATTATTGGTCGGGAAATCGAGGATGCGATGAATCTCGTGCTGATTCTCCATGCCGACCATGAGCAAAATTGTAGCACTTCGACTGTCCGTACGGTCGGGTCGGCAAGAGCAAACCTTTTTGCTTCGTGTGCCGCCGGAGTCAGTGCGCTCTGGGGACCGCTCCATGGCGGTGCCAACGTTGAGGTGATGAAAATGCTTGAAACAATCTACGATGGAGGCATGACCCCAGAGGAGTGTATCCAGGCAGCAAAGGATAAGCAAAATCCGTTCAAATTGTTCGGCTTCGGTCATCGGGTTTATAAGAATTACGATCCGAGGGCTAAAATTTTGCAGGCGGCTGCGGATAGAGTGTTTGTCCATCAAAAAATTTCCGATCCACTCTTGGACGTAGCCCGAAAATTGGAAGAACTGGCACTGAAAGACTCCTATTTTGTAGATCGGAAACTGTACCCGAACGTCGATTTTTACAGTGGACTCCTGCTCCGGGCGATTGGCATTCCGACAAACATGTTTACTGTGATTTTTGCTTTGGGACGCTTACCGGGCTGGATCGCTCAATGGAAAGAACAGCATGACAATCCGGGACAACGGATCAATCGTCCTCGGCAGTTGTACACCGGAAGCATGTCCGCCAATTACGTGCCAATAGAAGATCGTGGGTAAAACGTGTCCCGAATTGGTCAGACGTTATTTTGCCGTCCTCTCTCTCATCGGGATTCCTTTTCAGACGCTGGTTAGGATGAGAGCGGTGGGGCAGATCAGTTTTGACAACGTTCTTGAGCGTAGTAAAAATTGGTCTGGATAAAATTGCCGATGAAATACCGTCCCCTCTCCCTCTGGGAGGTTTTTTCAGACACGGGAGAGGGCAGAGGCATTGCCATTCCACAGCAATTTTTATGCGTTCTGGATACGGTGGAGTGTCCGAATCAGATACCAAACAACCATGATGAATTTTTCACAAAAACTATCCGAAGTCATCCGTAGAAAGGGGAATCCCGTCTTGGTGGGGCTTGATCCTCGCTGGGAGTCGTTGCCGGCATCGTGCCGGTTGGACGACGTTGCCCTCTCCTTCGAACGTTTTTGTACAGCGGTCATTGATATAGCGGCACCGCTGGTGCCTGCCGTCAAACCCCAGGTAGCATTTTTTGAACAGTACGGTCCTGCAGGGATGACTGCCCTGTGGAATGTCATTCGATATGCCAAACAAAAGGGACTCCTTGTCATTTTCGACGGCAAACGCAACGACATTGGCTCGACTGCCGAGGCGTATGCCGCCGGGATTTTGGGGTCGGAGTCTGCCTGGGGGGCAGATGCTCTGACCGTTTCACCATATCTCGGCGACGATTCCATTGAACCGTTCGTCAATACTGCCGTCGAACGTGGTGCCGGTATCTATGTTCTTGTCAAAACGTCCAATGTCGGTGGGAAAATGTTGCAGGATTTAGTGGTGGATGGCAAGCCCATCTATCGTCGTGTGGCGGAATATGTCGAACAACTGTCCCAAAAAACGTCGGGAAGCGTGGGAGCCGTAGTCGGAGCCACTTGGGCAGAACAACTTGCGGAACTACGGCAGGTGATGCCCTCCGCTCCACTATTGGTTCCCGGCTATGGAGCACAAGGTGGAACCGCCAAGGATGTTGCAAAGGCTTTTTATCCTGATGGTTCGGGTGCATTGATCAACAACTCGCGTGGAATTATTTTTGCCCATCTGAAAGAGCCTTTTAAGTCGCAATTTGGCGAATCACGTTGGCAAGATGCAGTGGAAGCCGCAACGAAGCAAATGATTGAGGAACTTCGCCGCACACTCACAAAGAGTGCGGAACCGAGAGCGAACTAAAAAGTGCTCTGGGATGCAGCACTACACACTGCCCTCACCCTAACCCGTGTCTGAAAAGACCTCCCACTGGGAGAGGGGACGACGGAGAAATACCGTACCCAAGTACCGTACCCGTTTTTGATACTTTTTTACCGTTCTTCGGAGGCACTGAACCCCATGCGGCGGTTTACATCAACGTTTCTCTTTGTTGGTAGTGCGTATGAAGTAACTCGTGTGCCTTGTGTGAATTAGGTTCGCCGAGAAATTCTTTGTAAATTTGCAAGATTTCAGGATTTGCATGACTCACCCGAAGCGTCCCTGTTCCATCAATGTTGTACAATTCCTGCGCCCGCATTTTGACTTTGCTGATGTCCGTGCCGTAGGGTTGTCCGCCTCCGCCGACACAACCTCCTGGACAAGTCATAATTTCGACAAAATGAATATCCTTTCTCACTCCTGCATTGATTTGATCCAGCAACTTTCGGGCATTACCGAGTCCATTGACGACGGCAACGCCGACTTTCAGTCTGGCAATGTCCACATGGGCTTCCTTGATCCCTGCCAACCCGCGTACTGCCTCGATTTCGAGGTTTCCGAGTTCACTCCCCGTCATAAAATAGTATGCTGACCGCACCGCCGCTTCCATGACCCCGCCGGTTGCTCCGAAGATTTTTCCTGCCGAACTCCGAATTCCAAACGGTGAGTCTGCTGTTTCCGGCTGCAAATTAAGGTCGAGATTGAATCGGCGAACCATTTGGGCAAGTTCCCGCGTGGTGAGAACAGCATCAATGTCTTGAACTCCATCACGTCCCATTTCCGGTCGGCTCGCCTCGAATTTTTTTGCCGTACACGGCATGACCGACACGCTGTAAATATTTTTAGGATCGAGTCCTTTTTGCTTGGCATAGTACGATTTGATGATCGCCCCAAGCATTCCTTGCGGACTCTTGCACGTCGAAAGATTCGGAATGTTCTGCGGATAAAATGTTTCGACAAACTTAATCCATCCAGGGGAGCAACTCGAAAACATGGGCAGGACACCGCCATTTTTGACGCGGTGGATCAGTTCCGTCGCTTCTTCCATGATAGTCAGGTCGGCACTGAAACTTGTGTCGAACACGGCATCGAAGCCCATGCGCCGGAGGAGGGCGTGCATCTTTCCTGCTACATCAGCACCGGTAGAAATGCCGAATTCTTCTCCCAACGTTACCGATACGGCGGGAGCATGTTGCACCACAACGTGTAATTCGGGATCACGCAGTGCCGCCATCACCCGTTCGATGTGTGACTTGGCAATGAGTGCCCCCGTCGGGCATGTGACGGCACATTGGCCACAGTTGACACAACTCGACACGTTCATTCCTTCGTCGAACGCCGTGCCGACGGTTGTTTGGGAACCGCGATTGATAAAACTAATACTGGCAACCCCTTGTATCTCATCGCATACCCGGACACATTTTCCGCATTTGATACACTTTTCCGCATCGCGAACAATCGACTCGCCGGAAGAATCAACAGGATGAATGCTACGTTGTCCTACGAATCGCCGTCTGCGGATTCCAAAGGACCCTGCAAGTTCCCGGAGTTGGCAATTCTCGTTTCGCTCGCAAAATAGGCAATCGTCAGGATGATCGGCAAGGAGCAATTCGACAATTGTTCGTCGGGCATCGATAACACGGTCGGATTGGGTTTTGACCTTCATCCCGGCGGTAACAGGAAATGCACAGGCGGGGACAAGACTGCGTTGCCCCTCGACTTCCACGACGCAGATACGGCAGGCTCCGGCAGGGGAAAGACCTTCGAAGTTACAAAGGGTGGGAACATCAACTCCGACACGGCGGAGAGCGGAAAGCAACATTTCACCTTGAGCGGCATCAACGGAACGACCATTGACTTCAATCGGGACAGTATGAGACATTAATTAGAGACAGAAAAGGAAAACCATCTGTATCAGAAGTATTGTACGCTACTTTCGGGAAATTGCAACATGTGAAGATACATAAATTCCTGCCGGGGTGTGCAAAAAGTTTGTGGGAGAGAAATTTTGTCCCCGTTTGCAGTATTAGGCTTTCGCCGAAAAGTAATAGACCATCATTCCCGCGAAAGCGGGAATCCAGAGAGTTGATATGAAAGCCTTCTGTCTGGATTCCTGCCTGCGCAGGAATGACGTAAGCGGCATGACATTTTCGAGCGAAAGCCTAATCGTAGGAAATAGGTAGAAAATAGGAAGAGAGGAACCATGTCGGTACAACCGTTAACTTATGAAGGTGTTCTTTCGTCAGAGAAATAAGGTGAAAACGAGGTTTGATTTCCTGCCCATTGCGCCGTTTCATTGCGCTGCCGTACTAAAAGGTGATCTCAATGTGTGCAATTTTCACGTTTCGTTTTGACAGAATCGTATTCAATCCGTCCAAATGGTTGCGAAGAAATTGTGCCGACTCGTAGGAAGGCGTTTCAAAACGCAACGTCAGTTTTTCCGATTTGTAGAAAAACCGCAATGCAAGCGTTCCCAGATGATCCAAATTGATCTTCATCCGAATCGGCGCATAGTGAGCAGCCGCCTCACACGCCGCCGCAATGCGATGAAGGTATCGCGCCTGATCCGGCTGATTCGGCTCCCCCTTTTTCGGTAGGGAAATGTTTTGTTCTACGGTGTGCAGAAGTTCTTCTACTGTTTTAACATTTTGAACCTGCTCCGGGTCCATTTCTTTCGGCTTCTCTTCTAATTCTTTTGGGGGAGATGCTACGGTACACCGTTCCGCTTGGGAAATCGGCTCCTTCTGTTGCCGAGCGTGATTCTGCTGAATGGGGCGAGCCGTTTCCGTGCGGATAGCCTCAAAGACCGCAAAAGGAGATTGCTTTTTTTTGTTTATTTTCTTTTTGTCAGGTTTTTCTTCGTCGTTCTCCTCTTCGTCCGCCTGCTCTTGGGATTGTTCTAATCGTCCCGATGGCGTGAATACCGTAAATGTTTGCGGCTGAAGAGGTTGCGAAGTGATCGGTGCTGGTATCGATGTGGGAACGTTCATACTGCCCGGCAACACTGCGTTTGTTTGTCCCATGTTTGCTACATTATTCGGAACGGACACAGTGCTTGCCGGGCTAGGTTGGCTGTTGGTGTTTGCGATTCCCGCAGCGTTATTCTGCTGTGGCAAACGATTTCCTGTCGGTAACGATTCAATCGGTCTTGCCGCATCCACCGGTGAAAATGCAGACGCTCCAGAAGGCGAGGCGTTCATTGGGGATGTCGTGGGGGGGAGTCCGCTACGTTCGATTTTTTCCCTGTAGTCATTCTGCAACATCGCATTCCGATCCGTGCGATTTTGATAGTCGGAATTCATTTCACTGCTTCGGATTTCCGACTTATCCAGTTGATTTCGGTCGATTTGGGTAAAATCGTTGCGCTCAACATGTTGTTTATTTTCTTTACGTTGTTGATTTCTATCCCTATGGTCGGCATTGGATAAAGGAGCGATTTCCAATAGGGTGTTTGTTTGCGATCCTCCTTTTTCCGTACCGTAACTGCGCAGTATTGCCGCAAAGGTCGCTTGCAACGTTTGAACATCCACAGGCTTTCCTGTCTGCGGATCGGAATTTAACGGATAGGAAGAGGGGAAATCAACAATCATGATTTTTTATTTCGTCGGCAGGACAGCGGAGTCGTGTTGCGATGGAATCGAACTGCGTTTCAAAACTTGATCCATGATGTCCTGACACTGCGAGAGTAACAAGACCATCTGTTCATTGTTCTGAATGATGGATTTTGTGTCTTTGCTGTCCATAATGATGTTGTCTATATTGGCGAGTTCGGCTTTTAAGGCATCAATGGCGGTACGCAAGTTACGATCCAACATTCCTCGGGGCGGTGTGTCAGGGATAATATCGCTGTATTTTCCGCAAAACGTAGCCCACTGATTGCGTAACCAGCGGAAAAGCAGTGGTCGGCTAATGAATCCCACCAACTTTCCGCTCTGAACGATCACCACTTGACGCACCGACGTACGTTTAAGAAAATCGATAATGTGCCGAATCGGTGTGTCTATCGGATAACTTACGACGTTGGGAAGTATAATTTTTTTGATGGGCGATACCCACTGTTCCAGTTGTCCAATCATAGCGATGAGATCAGTTTCGGACACAGCCCCAATAAGTTTTCCTTCGTAATCGGTTACAGGAAACGTTTCGTTTTGATTTTGGAGAAAGCATTCGGCAACCATTGCCGCCGAGTCGTGTGGATGAATCAAAAAAGGGCATGGAATCATCACTTCCTCTGCCGTGACGTTGTCGAATAACTGGGACGAAAAATATTCGGCATTTTCAGAAGTATTCTCCAGAACACTTGAATATGAAATTGAGCGATTACGTCCCCGCTCCTTAGCAACGGAGAGAGCATGGTCTGCGTGATCGATAAGATGGTCAAGCAATTTCGTTGATTCCGACCGCTCCGCCACGCCAAAACTAACCGTAATGGAAATGTCGAGATTAGCATATTTTACGGGAATTTCCACACATTGCTGCCGAATTCGATCTGCCCATTCCCAGGCGATTTTTTCGTCGCATCCGGGTAAAATCGCACAGAACTCTTCGCCGCCGTAGCGGCAAATCACATCGGAGGATCGGGAAAAACTGCGCAGAATAGCAGCGAGTTCCTGCAAAACGGCATCACCTGCTGAGTGTCCATAAATATCATTGACCCGCTTAAACAAGTCGCAGTCCATCATCACCGCTGACAATGGCGTTTTGCTCCTGATAGACCGATCCCAATGGACACTAGCAATATCAAAAAAGGCTACCCGATTGAGGAGCCGAGTCAGCGAATCGTATTTGGCGGCAAATTCAAGGTCAATCTCGAGTCTTCGGATCCGCTTGGCGGTGTTAAGCCGGGCTTGAATCTCTGTGCGAAAACCGGACAAACTCGTAATATCTTTTTCGACATAGTCGTCCGCCCCTGCTTCAAGTCCTTCGATAATGGAAGCCTTACCGTACTGTGCAGTGAGCACCAAAATATATGAATAGTGGGAGAGCACCTTTCTTGAATGAAGTTGCCGGATGCGCTGGCAAAGTTCAAGACCGCCTAGTCCCGGTACAATCAAATCCGTAATGATAATGTCGGGGCAGTCTTGCAACACCATTTGGAGTGCCTGATTGCCGTCCGATGCAGTCCGCACCCGATAACGTTCCATCTCTAAAAGATGAGTCAATAGGTTGAGAACCACGGGATCCTCTTCCACGATCAGAACGTTGATTTGTGACGTATCGTCCCTAAAATTCATCCAAAACTCCTCGTGCCGTAGCATTGTATCAGCAACAGGGTTTTCATCGTAACATATCCGAGGACACAAAACAAGAGAAGTGAGGGCGCATGGGGTTTGGGAACGGAGTTGAATTTTTTCCCGTTGTTGGTAGAATACGTGAGCATCATCTTTTCCCATTATGAGAGCGAATTACGATATTATTGAAGGTCGGCTTGTGCCGACAGAGAATGAAAATTCCAAAATTCAAGTGTTCGTCGATCCCGACGAGACCGAACGCATGTATCTTATCGGCGAACTGAATCTCGATGAACATACTCTGGCAAGTGCGCTCGACCCTGATGAACTTTCCCGCGTAGAATTTGAGCCGTGCCACGTTGCGGTCATCTCCAAGCGACCGAAGTATTATTCAGCAGAGGATAATTTTTTGTTTCGTGTTTCGTCCATGGGACTCTATCTTTTTCAGGATCATTTGATTGCCGTATTGAGCGATGATATTACCATTTTCGACCACGGCAAAGATATGTCCACTATCGTCGGCGGTTTGCCCGAACTCATGATCCGGTTACTTGCCCGATCCGTTTCGCAATTTTTAAGCCACATTCGGACGATCAGCATGCTCGTTAACGAACTGGAGGATAAACTGAAAACGACGGTGAATAACAAGCATCTGCTCCACATGTTCAAGTTGAATCAGAGCATGACGTACTATATGAGCGCACTTTCTGCAAACAATGCGTTGATCGACAGGCTACGCGGATATTCCGCAAAAATTGGTTTCACCGCAGAACACAACGAGTTGCTGGAAGATTTGAGCGTCGATAGTGCACAGTGCTACAAACAAGCGGAAATTTATTCAGTCATTCTGGGAGGCTTGATGGATGCCCGAACAGGAGTCATCAATAACAATTTGAACCTGATGATGAAGCATCTGACGATTTTGTCGGTCATTTTCCTGCCGTTGAACGTGATCGCCAGCGTTTTCGGCATGTCCGAATACACGAGATTTGTGGAAGGTTTCTACGATCCCGCCGAAATTTCGCACATGTTTTTCTGCGTTTCCTATTTGCTCTTCGGCGTGGGCTTGGTGGTGGTCAGTTTTCTGACTTATTGGTTGCTCAAACGGTTTGATCTCTGATTGATCCCTGCTTACGGCACGGGCTCTGTGAAGGACTCACTGGTAGACTAACGTCCGCCGCTCATGGATAAAAACAACCGAAAAGCATCCCGCCCGCCATCGAAAAAACAACCACGAGTCCAATGAAAACCGCTGTTTTTTTGAACCCGAGGACGCTGTGAATGATCAACATACTCGGCAGACTCAACGCAGGTCCCGCCAGTAGAAGCGACAATGCGGGACCTTTGCCCATGCCAGCACCAATCAACGCCAATACAAACGGCACTTCGGTAATCGTTGCGAAATACATAAAGGCACCGGCAACAGAGGCGATAAAGTTTGCACGAAGCGAATTACCGCCCACCGCCCAAACAACCCACTCCGAAGAGATCAGCCCCTCTTCGCCGCCAATTCGGTTACTCCCCAAAAGCAAACCGGCAAGGAAGACTCCGAACAAGAGAAGCGGAAGCATCTGCTTGGTAAACGACCAGGATGAGGCGAACCATTCACCGCACTCCCCCCTGTCCGTGCTAGTGATAAGCGACAACCCTAGCACTGCGGCAACAAAGGGTATCTGAACGTCATGGGGAAATAACCATGCCAACCCGACAACCGGAACAGCAACAGAAACGACTTTCCACCATTTCATATTGAACCATAACACAAGCATCACGCCGAGCAAGATTCCACAGAGTGAAGTGACGAGACGTTTGTGAATGTAAAGCACCGTCCCCATTTTGCCGCTGATTTCTTCCGGTGGTTGACAACAGATATTCGCAAAGATGAGAATGGCAGCCATCACGGCGAAAAACAGTGCATTTTGCCCCAGTGATCGTTTTGGTTTTTCGTCGGGCTGTGCTGGCAACATTGCGATTTTTTTCTGTTCTTCATTGCGGAAAATAAATGCCATACGCAAGCCGATAAGGATGCTGATACCGATTGATCCAACTGCCCGTGCGATTCCCAGTTCGGGTCCGAGAATTTTTGCGGTCATGATGATTGCCAGCACATTGATTGCCGGTCCGCTGTAAAGAAAGGTACAAGCCGGTCCGAGTCCTGCACCCAAGCGGTAAATTCCGGCAAAGAGCGGCAGGATAGTGCAGGAGCAGACGGTCAGAATTCCTCCACTCACTGCGGCGACGGCGTAAGCAAGAACCTTTTTCGCATCGGGACCGACATATTTCATGACGGCACCTTGTGAGACGCAAATTCCGATGGCACCAGCAATAAAAAATGCTGGAATCAGGCACATAAGGACATGTTTTTGGGCATACCACTTAACGAGGTACAACGCTTCAAGGACGGCATGATCGAATCGCTTGTTCCCTACCGGCAGATACAAGCAGACGAGAAATCCGGCGGCGATGAACAACAGGTATTTCCATTCTGTCTTCCAAAACATCGCCATCCATTATACCGTGTTTCGCTGGTGATTTGACACTTCGATTTTCTGTTCTTTCTATCGCACTGCCTTTTGTGTTGCTTTGAGAAGAGAGCCGATGGTTTTGTGATAGTTTTGCAGAGTTTCAACCCAGTTTTCGAGACACTGCCGACCAATATCGGTGATGGCAAACACTCGTTTAGGTCGTTCTCCTTGGGTGATATTCCAATCCGCTGTTACCATGCCTCGCTTTTCCAGTGCTTTGAGCATCCGATAAACCCCGGACATATCTGGTGCTTCGTCAAGAAAATGAGGAATGTCGCCGATTTGCCGAGCCAATTCATAACCGTGGAGCGGTCCTTTGGTCAGGATTGCCAGTATCGCCGGTTGAATTAGTTTGTCCAATGTCGCTCCTACACAGGGGCACTGACTAAATGTCTTTTGATTTTTTTTCGACATAGAATAAATCTCCATTTTATTCTTTCAGCATTTTTTCAAGTTGCTCGACGCTCGGCACGTTACCGGAGCATTTTAGTTTGCCATCGACGACGAGAGCAGGAGTGGCCATCACACCCAGCGCAACAATCTTATTGATGTCGGTAACTTTTTCGAGCGTAAAACCAATGTTCGTCCTTTTTGCGGCTTCTTCGGCGTGCATCGCCAGTTTTGTACATTTTGCACAACCGGTTCCGAGGACTTGGATTCGCATGGTTTCTCTTCATCTTTTTCAAAAACTCCGACGTATTCTACGATTATTGGTCTCACACCGCAAGTGTGTTCGGGATCGTTACCGTGAATGGGGGTGCGTAAAAATTTTCTTGCACTATTTTTCTTGCATCCAGTATTTGTCCCACAGATCACAGTAGCGTAGCGAACAGAGGATCGCCATCCGATTGAGCCTTTCTAACTTCCACTTCGCCCAAGTCTGTTTCAACCTCTTCCCAATCAAATTCTTACACGCCCCCTCCACCTGTCCACTTCCTATCGCCCGACCCTCCGCCAGCCTCTCCCGATAACACAACCGCCCACGATTGTTTTCCAAATAAGGCTTCCGCCTGAAAATGTCATGCCGCTTTCGTCATTCCTGCGT
>Ga0082212_10006508_pt1 | contig 15676 bp, 7 predicted proteins | sample TergutNt197P3_FD_71548 | JGI IMG/M metagenome (GOLD analysis project Ga0082212, IMG submission 71548) | Neocapritermes taracua P3 segment gut microbial communities from Petit-Saut dam, French Guiana - Nt197 P3 | ecosystem: Host-associated > Arthropoda: Insects > Digestive system > Gut ...
CGCCGCTTTTTAATTAACGAAAAATACTCTGTTCCTACTTTTGCCACCTGATCGGAAGACAATAAGAAATAGGCAAGCTGGTTTAATGACTCCCATGTAATATTGACCCCGTGATCCGGTTCGATGTGTATATCGCCACAGTATTCATGAGGTTGCTTTTCCTCTGCGTATTTTATAATCGCATCTGCCTTTCCGATAAATCCGTATGCCGCTGCCTGTTGAGCGGAACACATGAACACGGGATAATCCTCGCCATAAATCTCATAGCCTCTTGGAATATAATCTGGATTGAAATAACCATGCCAGTGCCCGAGAGCGATTCCTTTTGTTTCTAAAAGTTTAGGGTAAGGGGCTTCCGGATCTGCATATTTTAATACACTAGCGAACAAAGCGGTTGCTACAGCATTAGCTAGTATTACTTTTGTATCAAATGACGGGCGAACATTATTTTTAACTGGATCAATACTTTCTTCAAATTGCAATGTCATCTTTCCGTTTTTCAACCCCATCTTTACTATGTCACTGTACCTCAAATTTATTTTATCTGCCCCAGATATACTGGTTAATGTCTGTATTTCTGGCACCTTTACACAAATCATCATTTCTTTCAGGCTTAATTTCACATACAGGTTACCGTTGTGGAATACATAATCTTTATGCCCGAAATCAACTCCTAGATCTTTTTTTGCTTCCGAGAGTGGAATGACTTCAGATAACCGGGTTGGAAGCTGCCTGGATATATAGCCGAAATGTACGCTTGTCCTGTTATCCATCATAATGCTATACAGTTTACGGTAAACCTCTTTTTTGAACGGCACATCATTTACCGTAAACCGGTAGCTCATAAGTCCGGTTTCCATAAATTTTTTACTGCCACTTACCAAATCATCTAGATACGGTTTCAATTCCGGTTCATTTGCATTGAACCCTATTTCGTTTATGTCAAATTCGGATAGCGGAATCGGATTGATTGGTGCATACAGTTTTGAAATCAGCGTTTTTAGTATATTTGTTTTAAAGCTTCCCTCGTAATCTGTCGGGTAAACATCATTTAATCCGGTTGATCCGTAGGGAATCCAGTGATCTCTGCCAACCCCCACAACGAAATTGGAAAAATGCCATGTAGTTATCCCAAGGCCATAATCTGCCTGGTCGGCAAATTCTTTTTTTGGGTAGCCTTCCTCCACATATTTGTCATCGTCTATTACAGTGAGAATAAGATTGTCGCGATATGATGTAAGATATTCAATTGGCATATTGTCCACATGCTGTTCCCCTAATACGATCATGTGAATCCCCTTTTTTATGGCTTTCTGGCCCTTATGAACCAGGGCATCTTCGAATGGAATCATATTGACGCCATAAAACTTAAATACTTCTATCAAGCGCATAAAAAAATTTTGTGTATAACCGGAAACAACTCCTTCGTAAGGATAAACCGTTATGCTAAGCTTTTTCCCCATTTCCTCATGGTCAATTACAAGGCCGTCATCCAAGCCCACAATTTTGCAAATTGCTTCTAGGCTTAACCTTTCTTTCATAAAGAAAACCTCCATTCAGAATTTGAAACCCCTTAAGGTTTATTGAGATTGTGAGCATATCACATATTTGTAGCTTACAGAAACTCTTCTATGATAATCTGTTTCAGTATTTTAGGTCTTTTCAGGTATAGCTCATGTTTCAGATAATTCTTTTCATGCGCTCTCATATAACTTGATTTTATTTCTATCTCATCGTCTAGGAACAGAGCTTTTTTAATTGAGAGCCATAATTTCCAATTTTTATAATCTTTTCTCGCTGACAGCCTCTTTGGTATATCAGCACCGCTTTTTTTCAATTGCTTAAGTAACTCTCTTCTTCCAATTTCGATCAGCGGGGTAATATAATTCATAAACGCTGCCATATATCCGTATTCGCAATAATCCTGAATCATAGTGTGATTTGTCACTGCGCTCCCAATCCATTCTCCCTCCGACTCAAGATAGTTAATAATAGATTGGGTATTTTCCACGATGCTCTCTTCAACTGACGGCAAAAGTTCAGACAATTCACTTGTTATGTCCGGAGTATCCTCAAACCTACCAAGGGGCCAGCTGTCAGGATCATCATGTATGCATTCAGTTCCTAAGCAGGCAGAAGCTGCCAGTTTTTCGAAGGGGTAGGTTGATTTAAAAATATCTACTTTTATTTGGAGCATTCTCTTGTTAACAGTCCATGCTCTTGTTTCAAAAAGTAACCTGCGATCATCTAAGAACTCAATATCTTTGTTAAAAATATTAAAATTGATCAAAGGTATTTCGTAAGTTACTTTTTTATCCTGTATCCTGTTAAAAATATTAAAATAGTAATGTCCCAAATGTCTTTGATGTACATCACAACAGTGCCTTACAATTGCTCTGGGCAAAATTGAATTATCACAAAAATCCCAGGGAGCCAATTCAATGATTTCGGAATATGGTCTTATTCTGTTCATGGGCAGTGTTCCCACTTTAACAATCGTCCTTTCTTAGCGAACCACATATGGTACAGCTTTTGTTGATCGACAACTTAAATGTACGGAAAGTCATATTACTTCCTTCCCAAACAAGCAACTTGCTTTTCAGGTTGTTTCCGTTTCCTGTCAGGTATTTTATAGCTTCCATAGCCTGCAATGCTCCAATAACCGATGCTGTAGCACCTACAATCGGAAATATTTCCTTCGGAGGAGCCACTTCAAAAATACATTGAAGGCAAGGCGTTTCTGGGTATTTGATAAAGGATATTCTTCCATCAAATCCCCATACACTGCCATAGATAACCGGAATTTGTTTCTCAATGGCATATTGATTAAGAATAAAACGAGTCTCGAAATTATCTAAACAATCAACAATAATTTCAGCACTTCCAGCTATTTCGCCGATGTTTTCAGCAGTGAGTTTTTCAGTAAACACTGTAATTTTTAAATTTTCATTATATTGTTCCAGTGTTTTTTTAGCGGACAGAGCTTTATTCATCCCCACCCGGTCCTTATTATGTAATATTTGACGATTTAAATTGGAGTATTCCACATCATCATAATCACAGATACGAATTTCGCCAACACCCGCAATAGCCAAGTTGATGGATGCAGGTGAACCCAAACCTCCTGCACCAACAACCAGTACGGTTTTTGATTTAAGTAGAAGCTGCTTTTCTTCTCCCCAGTTGTTTTGCATCATCTGCCTTTTGTACATTTCATTTTCTAACTTACTTAATTTAGTCATATGATTATCCTTTATTTAGAATATTTGTTTATCTCAGCCTCCTGAAATTGTGGGAATGAAATATACTTCATCACCATCATTTACCGATGTATTCTCTCCTTCCAGTGTGCGGATATCGTTATCATTAACATATATGTTGATCACTTTGCTGATTTTGCCCTCCATATCGTAGAGGACACTGTGGAAATTCGGGAATCTTTTACAGATAAGGTCATTAACCTCTTTCACTGTATCTCCCTTTAAACTAATTTCACTGTTATTGTCCGTGGATTTTAATAACGGTGTTGAAAAATGAACATTGATTGCCATGCTTCCACTCCATTCTGAATATTAGTCGAGGGAACCTCTAAAACCTTGAAGAAGTTGTTCAATCAAGATGAATAATTAATATATACGCTTTATAAATGAGAGGGTTTTGAGAGGTTCCCTTAAATTATTTCTAGCCACATATCTCGACTTTTACCTAATGATTCATTGGAAAGACTCTCGCCTTTCTTTTATTGCCTTATCCATAATAAGGGATGATTTTATGCCATAGTTTTGAAGAGAAAAAACGACTCGCCGATTGGCATTCATGATGCCTATTCTTGTGCCATGCTTTCTTAATACCTTTTTATTGACTCTGATTCCTAGCCCCGGTAAGGCAGGCGTATCCACATAGCCATTTACGATATTAAATGGCTCTTCCAGAATCCTGTCGTTGACATCTGTGGTCCAAGCTGGCGGCGCAAAAGGATAGGCAAGTTCCTCTGTTTCAGCAAACCCGCTAGCTGCAATGACTTGAAGATTAGCTGCAAAGCTGATTCCGTTCAGGAATGAATGTGCGCTATATCGTAAATTATGTTTTTTGATTAATTCAATCATCTTCCATACCTGTAAAACTCCACCACTGGTAATGACATCAGGAGTAAAGACTGAATAGCATTTCCGTTCAATCATCATTTTGATTTCAGGGAAACCTGAAGAATGCATTTCCCCTCCGGCAATAGGGATCCTGCTGTATTTTGTGAGTTCGCATAAATCATCATATTCATCCATCGGCAGGGGTTCTTCCAATGATAATAGCCCGGCATTAGCACAGACATCGGAAAAGCGTTTTGCTCTATCCAGGTCCCAAAGGGGGGCCTTGGAGAACATGTCCATACGCCAACCTTGGTTGGCATCAACATGAAGATTCATTTTCCCTTGCATAGCTTTGGCTGTGCCTACTATTTGTTCAACATCTTGCTTTTCGTCCAAATGGTGGACTTTTATCTTAACAGATCGGAAACCGTTTTCATATAGGCTTTCAAGTTCCTTTATTCTCTCCGTTGAATTCTTCATGTCTACGCTTTGCGCACAAAGCTTTACTTTTACCGGCCTTCCGCCGAGTAGTTCACATAAGGGCTTACCTTCTTTTTTCCCCTTTATATCCCAAAACGCGGGCTCTATCCAGTAATTACGAAAGCCAAGATAGGCAACCTCCCGTATTCGTTGCAGAATTGCTGGAATATTCGTGGCATCTTCTCCCATTAAACTGGGACCAATCAATTGAGTAACAACCTTATGTTCCTTACCAAATACCGGTGCCGTACTAAAGCCCTCAATGCCGTCTTCTGTTAGCACTCTAATCACGGCAAATGAACTGTCTTTTTGAGGGTAACCTGGAATCCAGGCTGGGTAAAACAACGCCGGCATAGGAATTGATACATAGAAGACTTCAATTTGCCTGATTTTGCTCAAGCCTAACCACATCCTTCGTTTATTTTTCCATGGCGCTTTGAATAAGTGTTCTAAACAGACTTACCGGAAGTAATTTGCGGAGATTTACCATTCCTTTAGAGTTCCCCGTAGGATATCTTAGCTTTGACTTATTGTCTGTTGCTGCTTGGTAAATTGTTTGGGCGGTTCCTTGTGGGCTAGATCCTTTTTCGCCATTCTTCATCAAGTTTTTTATGACTTTCTGGCAATAGGGATCATACTCTTTTATGTTATCAATTTTCGTCATTGTCATAGACCGCCCTAAAAAGTCAGTTTTGATGACTCCAGGTTGAATTATTTTAACTCTTATGTTAAATTGCCTTAGCTCATACTGCAAGGATTCAGAAAAACCGTCAACTCCCCATTTTGTTGCATGGTATAATGTCTGCAAAGGAATTGAGATGTTTCCTGCTATAGAAGATACATTGATGATAGTTCCGGATTTCTGTTTTCTTAAGTGAGGAATAATTTCTTTTGTAACATCAATGAGTCCTACAAGATTGGTATCAATTTGGCGCCTGATCTGCTCATCGGTTGCTGCCTCAAATGCCCCAACAAGATAATATCCCGCATTATTAACAAGAACATCAATATTACCAAATGTCTGAATCCCTGTATCAATTGCATTTTTAATACTTTTTCTATCTGTTACATCACATTGCAACACTAACACATTTTCCAACTTGTTCAGTTCTGTTTCGGCCTCGGGATTACGCATCGTGGCAATAACGTTCCATCCCTTTGCCTGAAATAGTTTTGCTGTTTCCTTACCTATCCCAGAAGAAGTACCCGTAATAAAGACTGTTTTCATAATTTAACCCCCCATATTTTTATTATACTTTAAAAATGATAAGACTCTATTGCCAGTCAACAGATAATCTGGCTGCTCCCTGACAACATCATCATAGCTCCCGTAACCATGTGTGACAAAGGCTGTAGTAATTCCAGCGTTCTTCCCTGTCTGCACATCGTATACGGAATCTCCTATTAGTATTATTCTATCAAGGGGCACTCCAATCCTTTCCATGGAATAAAAAACCATATTTGGTTCCGGCTTTTTTGCTCCAACAATATCTGGTCCACAAATCAAAGAAAAATAACTGCCATACCCAAATGAATCTAAGATACTTTTTATCAAATAACTATATTTATTTGATATAATACCCATTGTTTTATGTTCACCTTTAAGCCTCTGCAACAATTTAGTTATTCCAGGATATATGCAGGAATTTTTTGCCGGATTTTGCTCGTAGTAACGTTGATACAATGCCTCCGCTTTCTCATAAACAATCCCATTTCCATCTGCAATTGCCATATTTATTGTATAGTCCTGCCCTCTGCCAATAAGAGTTTCTGCTTCTTTAAGTGTAAATTCAGGAAGCCCATACTTTCTTCTCATATAGTTAATGGCAGCTTGTACACTAGGAGCTGTATTGATAATTGTTCCATCAAAATCAAATAAATATAGATCCTTATCCATTAAGAAATCCATAGCGGATAGTCTCCCCACTTTTTATAATTTTACCAAGCTTATTCCCCTGTTCCCTTAGAGCGAGTTAAGCGAGCTGGGACAGATATCTTTCCGCTTTGTGGCGAGAAAGTTATTGCTCTGAAATCTTGGTATTGTTGAAATATTTTGCAAATTCCTGATGATAATCCTTCTCTAATTTCCTGGAAACTGCATCTAAATTAGGGTATTCCAGCAACATCAATGGACTCATACTGATATCCAGTTTATCCTGAAAATGTACAAGCAGTGAGTTCATTGTTATGGAATCCAGCCCCAAATCATTGAAGTCCTTCATGATATCAATATCATCATTATTGAGCTTTAACAGGTTCTTAATTGTCAGAACAAGATGATTTTGAATTTTCGTTAAGAACATGTTCTCCTCCGGGGAGGATTCACTTAAATCAATCATAGCCGGGGTTATCGCAACTGCAATTCCTTCTTTTTCTCTTTCCCAGTCTGTAGGTTGACTCTTAGCATCTTGATTTTCTTGGTTTTGATCAATTTGTTCATTCAAACTATATTTTATCGTTTTTATCCAGAACTTGTCTTTTGCAAATTCATATCCCGGCAACGAGATTCTATTGGGGAAGCCGTTTCTTTTCAACTTGTTCCAATCAATTTCAAGCCCTTGGGCCCAAAGGCCAGCTATTATATTTAAATCATTTTCATTCATAAGGCTGTTTATGAAGGCTTCTCCCGGTTTGCCAACAATCCACTGACTTAAGTCGTTATTCTTTGCCGAATTATCACTGACATAGACACCTTCAGTTTTCATATTTTTATTTAAGGCTCCTGTTATTTTTGCTTTCAGTTCAGCAAAACTGGCAGCAACAATTGCAATTCTTGATTTAAATAAGGACCGGCCTACTTGAAGGGTGTAGGCAAAGGAAGCTAAATCCGGGTCCCCCTTTTTTTGTTGTTTATTATCGGATGTTACTTTAGCATTAAATTTCTCCGTTAACTCGGTAGAATAATTGTTAATGAAATATGTACTGAGTTTCTCAAGGGTTGGTTCATTTCTAATCTCGGATGCGTTTATGTTAATTTCCCATTCTGTGTTTATTGTTTCAAGCATCTGACTCAAAGCATAATTATCTATGCCCTGTTCAAATAAATCCTCGTTTTCATCTATGGAATGGTCAGGTAAATTGGTGATATCCGACAAAATGCTATTCATCCTGCTTTGAATCAGTATGCGTATTTTTTCCTGCTCGCCTTCTCCTCTTGTTACCTCGGTATCACTATCCAAACTATTCAAGTAAGTGAGCATTTTTGCCATGTATCCCTTTAAGCTGGTATCATTTTGGGCTGAGAATACAAATAATTCTTCTTGTTCCGCCTGTGCTTCCTTTTTTAATCTAGTGTATTCTTCCAGAACTATATGGGCATATGATCCTCCATATCCAAACCCACTTATTCCAGCACGGCGCGGAATTTCATTTCCGAAATCATCCAAAAGCCTTTCCCATTTCTTCGTTTTCTCAACAATATAAAAAGGGCTGTCTTCAATCTGAATATAAGGGTTGAGCTCATTGAAATGAACCGTACCTGGTAGCATCCCATTCCTCATGGAAAGAATGACTTTAATAATACTTGCAACTGAAGCAGCAGGTTCCAAATGCCCGATATTGGTTTTAACCGAACCCAAACCACAGTAATTGTTGTGAACACGTTTTTTCCCATAGTGAGTATACAAGTTATCAAAGCCTTTTTTTAGCGCGTTTATCTCTGCGGGGTCACCAAGACGAGTGCCGGTTCCATGGGTTTCGATATAAGTTATGGTGTCTGGTGTAATATTTGCCCTTTTATAAGCTCCTTCTATCAATTCCACCTGCTGTGCCACATTCGGAGAAGTAATGGAATTGGCTTTACCTCCATGATTGACTGCTATTCCTTTAATAACCGCATAAATATTATCATTGTCCTCAATTGCTTTGCGAAGCGGTTTTAAGAGAATTGCTCCTATACCTTCTCCCCGCACATAACCGTTTGCATCTTTATCGAATGTTTTGCAAGATCCATCCGGTGATAATACACCAAGTTTACTCAGCAACATGTAGAAGTAGGGGGTAAGCAGTGCGCTTACTCCTCCTGCCAAAGCCATATCACAGTCACCGTATTGTATGGCCTTTATTGCTGCATCTACAGATGTAAGGGAACTGGAGCAGGCTGTGGAAATCACCTCGCTTGGGCCGTGAAGATTATAAACATAAGAGATTCTGTTTGCCACTAAAGATAACCCTATTCCTGTGGCAGAATACGGATTAGCATAGGGCGTGATGCCTTGAACCATATCAAGAGCCGAATAATCAACGCCCTCTACTCCTATAAAGACACCTACATTAGTGCCGGAAACCTCCTTAGGATTATATCCTGCATCCTCCAAAGTATGCCATACTGTTTCCAAAAGTTTCCTCTGCTGGGGGTCCATAAGTTCCGCCTCTTGAGGGGAAATTCCCATAAATTCAGCGTCGAACATATCTATATTTTCTATGAAGCCGCCCCACTTTGCATTAATGCCATTACCTTCAAGAGAAAGCCTTTCATTATAATAATCTTCCCAGTCAAAACGGTCTTTGGGAATTTCGGTTATGCAGTTTCTTCTGCATTCGAGGACCTCCCAATATTTTGACAAGTCGTTAGCACCTGGAAAAATGCAAGCTGCTCCAATTATAGCAATTTCGTTATTATACCGGTCTTCCATTATGGCTATTGGATATTCTCTTTTTCCTGTGCTGTCCAGTTGTATAATTTCCACCCTGGGTTTTGGCTCAAAAGCTTTACTTGATGTAACAGGTTCACTTATTTTTATTTGATAGAAATCTTCTATCTTCTGAGCGTAATCTTCTGCCAGGTGTTCGGCAATAGTATGGATCTTGTTATATTCAAAAAATGTTGCTGGTGTTATTTCAACGTCGTATTTTTTATTAATTACATTACCGAATTCTGTCATCAAAACTGAATCAAAGCCGAATGCATTAATGTCCGTATCCACATCAATCTTTTCTTTTTTGACGCCTGTTACCTCAACAACAATATTGCTTAAATCTTCATTTAGCTTGTCAATAAGCTTATTTCTTAATTCACTGCTCACAATAATCTCTCCCTCTCGTATAATTAAGATTTATAGTTTTTAAAGCCTTTGCGTTCATAAAAACCAATCGCCTTAAGCCACAGGATTCTCATACGGTTTTTAAAAATCGCCTTACCTTTTCTGCATTTCCGTTCATAATAAGAACGTGGGGATTAGATTTATTCATCCAGCTGAGGAAAGCCCTGATTCCGTCTTCCGTGGGCATCATTTTCATCCCACTGATTTTTTCCATCATCTCTACTGACGCTTTATTGACTATCATACCGCCATTTATCCATAGAGGCCAACCAAAAGATACTGTATTTCCCTTTCTTTCCCCCTGATTAACAAGTAAGCTGCGGTATTTGGCATAGGAATCCAAAAAGCTGTTTGCGGCACCATAATCAGTCTGTCCCAAATTCCCCCAGGCAGCCGTTGCAGAAGAAAAAAGCAGGAAAAAGTCAAGAGGTTCTTTTTTTGTGGCTTCATCCAGGTTTATGGTTCCCTCTATTTTGGGTGCCAGAACCTCGCAGAAGTTTTTCTCTGATTTATCTTTTAAATAGGAATCCTTGACTATACCGGCAGAATGGATAATACCGTTTATATCACCAAACCGATCTTTTACTTCTCTTATCCCTTGCTGCAGATTGTCAGCATTGGTAATATCAGTTTTTACATAAATAGCTTCGCTGCCAAGATGTTCAATCTCCCTGATTATCTTTTCCTTGCCCACATTGTATTCCGAGCGTCCCAGAAGAGCAAGTTTTACTTTATATTGACCAGCAAGCATTCTGGCAAAGATAGTTCCGAGGCCTCCTGTTCCGCCGGAAATGATATAAACACCATTCTCCTTCAAAACGGGATTGTTTTCCACAGCTTCCTGCAGCTCATGCACCTTTTTTACATGGCGCTGCTCTTTGACATATTTTATTTCCTGTGGTGTTTCTACCAGAGAAAATTCCTTTAAAATGTCCTTTGTTGCCTCTGATATCTTATCCTTTGCATGATCAGTACAAAGTATAGTAAATTTCATATTCGGCTTTTCGATTTTTAACGAATTTATAAATCCACTTATAGCAGAATGATAGGGCTGAATTTGAGTATCAGATTCATACTGGGCATAGATTAACTTTATCTCTTTTTTAATATCTAACTCCAACATGGCTTTTGATAGTCGGAATATGCTATGGATACCGTATTTCATCTCTTCATTAAGCTTTATATTATCTGATAAGTCTATGCTTTCATCTTGGTACCCGGCTAAAAAGAGAATATTTTGAAAATTTACTTTTTTCTTAGATAGAGTGCTGAAAAGCTTGGTATAGTCCTCTTGGCTGCTGAAATCAATTTCATAATGGTTATTTTTATTCTCCCGATAACCATTTCCTCCGTTTACACGTATTACCCTGATTTCTTCACTGTCTGGCATCGGAAATATTTGTTTTTCTCTTTCGAAAACTAACAGTGACGTAATATGATTTGCCTGTGCCAACACATCTTCTTTTACCCAGTCAGAGGAAAAATACATCAGTGACGAGTCGTTCTTTTTCGGGAATTGGGTGATTTCAGGGTCAATTCTCCGATTATAGATTTTCACTATCTGTGCAACGATGATCCCATCCTTATCCAAAATGTATATTTCCCCTTTTCTGATGCTATCCGACGTGGTCTGGTGCTTATAAGCATATACATAGCATTCATTAGGGATCTTCTCATAAATTTCCAATTCATCAATAGAAAAAGGGAGATATAAGCTTTCCTCTGGATAGATTGTAATTTCAGTGCCGAGAGCATTAGCCATCAAAGAAGGATGTAGAATAAAAGGATTCTCTCCAGCAAAATAATCCGGTAGTTCAAGATAGCTAAATGCCTCTTCTTCGTTTGTATAAAGTTCCTTCATGGCCTGCATGCTTTCTCCAAGCCTCAGCCCCAATCTATCCAAGTGATTGTACAGTTCCAGTGGATCTTTTGCTTTTGGGATTCTTTTGTGCAAAAGTGTCAAATCAATGGCTTTTCTGCTTTGCTTAGCTCTATCTGCAAAAGTAATCTTTCCGGAAGAATTCACAACCTCCTCGTTCTCATTGCCGGAACTCAATATTTTGAACTCGGCTTGATCGCCAGGCAACTCCCCGATTTCTATCCGGATTTCCTTACTGTCCTCTTTTATGCTAACTGGGGATGACCAAGTAACATTGGAAATCAGCCCAACCTCTTTTCCAAATGATTCTTCTGCTGTAGCCCTGGCCATTTCCAGGTAAACAACTGCGGGAAGAACCGGAATTCCTCCTACAAGATGGTCTTTCAGATAAAAGTCCTGACTTTGCAATTCCTTTTTGTAACTATTCCTTCCGTCTTCCTTTTCTCCAATCAGGGCAAAACCGTCACTGCTTCGGTTGCCTGAAGAACCACTTATAAAGTTCGTGTCTGTCTTACATATGACGAAATCCTTTATATCAACAACACAATTCCCTGAATCATCATAAACCGTCACGTTATATTTTTTTATCTTTTCATTATCTATAGGCAGTTCTCTTGCTATCGAAAAGCAATGTTCAGGAAGCTTATCATAAATAAGGATCTGGCCGAGGGAATAAGGTAAAAACGGTACTGTCGCCCCGCGTTCTTCCTCAACAGCGGCAATAATCTGCAATGCCCCATCCATCAAGCCGGGATGCAGCACAAACTCATTAATACCATATTCCTCCATTAATTTAAGTTCAGCAAAGATTACTTTTTCGTTATAGGAAATATTTTGTACGGTTTTGAAGCTTTTGCCATAATGGATTCCAAGTTTTTCATAATAGTAATAGAATGCATCTCGACTTAATTGCTGGTACATACTATTTGACAATTTCTGAATATCTGCTGGTTGAGGCTTTTCAAAATGCTGACTCCCTGAATAAATTACTTTTCCACGGGAGTATTTTACAGCGTCACTGTTGCGGTTTACTCTGTCCGTTATTTCATAAACGATATCGCTACCAGCTTTATCGAAACGGATATAGATTGTATGGCCATTAGCTCCTACCTGAACAGGAACTGTCCATAAAACATTTTCAAGCCCTATGACTTTTTCGCCTTGATTTGCTAGAGATCCAGCAGCACGGGCCATTTCCAAATAGGCTACTCCCGGAAGGACATGCTTATTGTTAATTATGTGGTCCCGTAAATAGGGTTCTTTTGTGGTAAGTTTCTTTTCAAATATACAGGAGTTGATTGTCGAACGGTTTATGTCAATTATCGGGTGTAGCTTCTTTTCTACCGACGATAAGCCCGCCATTTTGGGAGAATTTCTTCCTGTAAAATAGCTTTCTTTTTCAAAAGGGTATGTTGGAAGGGGGATATGATATCTCAGTTCGTTTTGATATAATTCTCCCCAATTAATATTCTCCTGATTGATGTAATAGGCTGCTAAAGCAGGCATGTCTTTGTTATCAATTGCTGATTTGATCTGCTCCTTTGTAGCCTTTGCGCCCGGTTCTTTGTTGCCCGGACTACTTAAGTAAATATTGCCTCCTTGTTTCTCCTCTTTTAGGAAATGTTCCAGCGATAGAACTAGGTCCTGCTTTGATGAAACTATGATGCCAATCCGATCTTTCAAAGCAATACGTCCCACCTGCAATGTGTAAGCAATATCCCTGGTGTCATATTCATCACCAGATTCTCTCAACCAATTTAGCAGTTCCTTCGCATATTGCTTTAATAAATCCCTGCTGGAAGTTGAAAGCACTACTAACTCTTCCTGATTTCCGTTGTCCTTCCTTTTCCCGGTTTCTGCTTGCTGCTTTAATTCTTCTTTTGGTTCATATTGCTCTATTATTATGTGTACATTAGAGCCTCCCGCACCAAAAGAACTGATTCCCGAACGCCTCGGATACATGATAGTTTCCCCATTAGCCTCCATTTCTATTTTCTTCCATGCACCTAGCTCTCTTTGTACATAAAATGGTGTATCCTCAAAACCAATGTTGGGATTTAATTTTTCTGCATGAAGGGAAGGGGCCAACATATTATGTTTCATCTGAAGCAGTACTTTGGTTAATTGCGCAATACCAGCTGCCGCTTCAAGATGCCCAATATTGGATTTTGAGGATCCAATAGCACAAAACTGTTTCTTGCCCTGGCTGGAACCAAAAGCTTTTGCTAACCCCCTGATTTCAATTGGATCCCCGAGGGCAGTTCCCGTTCCGTGTGCCTCAACATAGTTTATAGATTCTGCCCTTATTCCTGCATCAAACAATGCTGCCTGAATCAGCTCGGCCTGTGAATTAGGGTTTGGAACCGTATAGCCATTCGCTCTTCCTCCATGATTAGCCGCCGTTCCTTTAATAACCCCATAAATGGTATCATTATCTTTAATTGCATCCTCCAGGCTTTTTAACAAAACAGCTCCTACACCTTCTCCTGGCACATATCCGTCTCCGTCTTTTCCGAAACTACGGCACCTTCCATCTGCGGACAAAAATTTATGCTGCGCAAGATTAATGTATTTGTTTACATGAAGAGTCAGATTAACACCTCCAGCAATTGCTGCTTTGCAGCTGCCGGAACGCAAATTCTGTACGGCCATATGAATTGCCGACAATGCCGAAGAGCATGCTGTATCCACAGCTATACTCGGTCCCTTAAACCCAAGTTGGTAAGATACTCGGTTCGGAATATTAAATAAATGAACTTCCGGGTTGTATATCTCTGAAACCTCTGTACCATCTGTAGGATAAAGTTGGTAATCTGGCCAGGTAGCGCCAACGAAAACCCCAACATTACTTTCGCATAATTCATTCAATTTCTCGGGGGTGTAACCTGCATCTTCTACTGTTTGCCATGCCGTTTCCAGAAACAACCTTTCATGAGGGTCAAGCAGCTTTGCCTCACGAGGTGAAATATGAAAAAACATTGGATCGAATTTATCAACATCGTTAATGAATCCTCCCCATTTGCTATATGTCTTTCCTTTCTTTCCGGGTTCTAGATCAAAATAATCATCATGATCCCAGCGTTCCTTAGGTATTTCTGTTACACAGTCTTTCCCTTCTTTTAGATTATTCCAAAACGCTGTTATGTTATTCGCCATTGGATATCTGCCGGCAAGACCCACAATGGCAATATCTTTACTGTTGCCACCTTCTTTATTACTTTCTTTGATATTTTCGTCTGCAATCTCTCTTTTTTCCTGCTGTTTGGAGAAACTCTGATCCAGCCTGGATAAGCCAAATCTGCCTGTTTCTTTAATCGGAGAATACATGCTTAGCAAGGGATCAAGGTCATCTTGGCTAATGGATCCGGTATTTTTTATAATCGGCACTATTTCCTTTTTTTCTGTATTAAAACTATGGCTTTCTTCAGGTTTGGGGATATCGGTTGTTTTCTCAATCCCCAGAACACTGTCTAATTTATCCGGAAACTCCTTAATGAAAAACTCTGCCAGACTATTAACACTCGTGTATTCAAAAAACAATGTTTTAGGAACTTTCCCGAAAATCTTTTCAATCCTTGACGTTAGATTCATAATCATAAGGGAATCAATACCAAATTTTTCAAATTCTAGGTCTGGTTTTATTCGTTCTACAGGCAATTTAGTTTCCCTGGATAGGATCTCTGTTATAAACGTTATTATGCCATCATATTTTTTTCCTGTATTACCGTTGCTGCTACTGTGGCCGGTTACGGCATTTTGATCATGTTGATAGCTTTCCGTGCCGGCTGACTCTGTTTGGGGCCCATTCCCCCATGCCTGCGTTTTTATAGAATTTACATAATATTCCAAATCACCGTCATAAACAATGACATTATGAGCCGATAAAGCCAGTGCTTTATGGAAGGCTTCCATTCCCTTAGAGTTGGTCAGAGGGATAAGCTTCTTAGTTGTTTTCAAATTCTGGATATATCTTTCAGTGAGCTTCATTCCTCCATCTTGCCAAAGGGACCAATTTATGGAGATAGAGTGACCGCTGCGTCCGCCCTTTTCAACCTGTTTAGCCCGGTTATGGACAAAATCATCCATAAATGTATTAGCAGCCGCATAATCACACTGCCCCTGGTTGCCCAATACGGCCGTAATGGAGGAGAACAGAATAAAAAAGTCAAGCTCTTCTTCTTTAGTAATTT
>Ga0082212_10006509_pt1 | contig 15676 bp, 5 predicted proteins | sample TergutNt197P3_FD_71548 | JGI IMG/M metagenome (GOLD analysis project Ga0082212, IMG submission 71548) | Neocapritermes taracua P3 segment gut microbial communities from Petit-Saut dam, French Guiana - Nt197 P3 | ecosystem: Host-associated > Arthropoda: Insects > Digestive system > Gut ...
CCGAAACCTCTTTCCCTGTCAAAACGGGTTACAACACCTATTCGTTCCGCACCAATTTGGACATCAATCTGACCAAAACGACCAAGGTGTTCTTTAATGCAGACGGTTATCTGACGCGACAAACACAGCCCGGAACCACCAATACGGAATATCTCTGGTTTGCGCTCTCGTCATATACCCCTATTCTGGTGCCTTTGGTGTATTCCAACGGGCAACTTCCGTCATGGGGGTTAGATGATAATATGTCGCCATACGTCCAGATGAATCATTTGGGAACACGTTCGCAGAATATCAATACCTATAAGAGTTCCATTGAGTTGAAGCAGGATTTATCGGACTTTATTTCCGGATTAGATTTCAGGATACAGGGCGCGTTCGACTCCAAAGTATGGTACAGTGAAGGGCGCGTTACGATTCCCGAATTGTACAGAGCCTCCGGCAGAAATGTATACGGGGAACTGCAGACTACAAGATCCGCTAACCTTGTGTCTGCTTATCATACCTATTCCCAGCGTCAATACCGGAAATATCATTTAGAATCGACCTTGAATTACAGCAGGTTGTTTGGCTCGGATCACCGCGTGTCGGGCCTGGTGTATTATTACATGAGCGATGCGAAAGATACCGACGATATTAAATACGACGGTATCGGAGGAAGTATGACCTCTATCCCAAAACGTTACCAGGGGATTTCCAGCAGATTTACTTACCAGTTCAGGGATACTTATCTGTTAGATTTTAATTTCGGGTATACTGGATCGGAAAACTTCCAGAAAGGTCAGCGTTTCGGTTTCTTTCCTGCCCTGTCTGTAGGATGGGTGCCTACTCAATATGAATATGTAAAAGAAAATCTTCCGTGGATTAGTTTCTTCAAAATCAGGGCTTCTTACGGAAGCGTCGGTAACGACAGATTAAGCAGTACCCGTTTTCCCTATTTAACTATTGTCAGGGAATCTGGTTCGCCCGGATGGGGCTACACGGGTATCGGTATATCAGAAGCGTCGGTCGGAGCCGATAACCTGATGTGGGAAAAGGCGCTCAAAAGAAATCTTGGTATTGACGCCAATTTTTTACAGGATCGTTTGAGATTTACCATCGACTTTTTCAATGACAAGCGGGACGGTATATTCCAGCGACGGGAAAACATTGCTTCTTACGTGGGATTGCAGGCGATGCCTTATGGAAATGTAGGGGCAATGAGGAGCTACGGTTCCGACGGAAATATCTCCTATACGCATATCATCAACACTGATATGGATTTTACGGTCAGGGCAAATTACGGCTATGCCACCAATAAAATAAACAATTGGGAACAGGCGCCGCAGCCTTACGATTATCTGAAACGAACAGGATATCCGCATGATGTTTTTCGGGGATTTATTTCCATGGGGTTGTTTAAAAATGAAGAGGACGTACTCTGCAGTCCTTTGCAATCGTGGGAAAAAACTGTTCTCCCCGGCGATATTAAATATAAGGATGTGAACGGCGACGGCGTAATTGATTCGGATGACAGGGTACCGTTGAGTTATCCTACCTATCCGCGGCTGAATTATGGTTTTGGCGGCGAGTTTCGCTGGAAAAGTTTTACGGTTAGCATCCTTTTCAAAGGAACGGGTAATAATGATTATTACCATGTGGGACAATCGGTAAGTCAATTTGGTAGTAATTACACGAATGGCATGGGATATGTTCCTTTCTATCAGGGTGAAATGGGAAATGTGATGACCATCGTTGCCGACCAGAAGAACAGATGGACGCCGGAGTCTTATTCGGGCGATAGATCAACCGAAAACCCAAACGCCCGCTTTCCGCGGTTATCATACGAATATAATGCCAATAATGTCCAGCCGTCGGACTTCTGGAAAGCCAACAAGAAGTTTTTAAGGTTTCAGGAACTGATGCTGTCCTACAACTGGAAATCTGATTTTTTGCAGAAAGCGGGACTTCGTTCGGTTGACCTGCAATTAGTCGGCAACAATCTGTATATATGGGATCAGGTCAATCTTTTTGACCCCGAACAGGCTCAATATAACGGACGGGCTTATCCTATTCCCTTGCGGGTAACTTTCCAGATTTATGTAAATTTTTAAATCATAAAACCTTTTTAGTATATGAAAACAAAATATTTTGTTACAGTTGTTTCAGTCATTGCTTTTGTACTGATATTCCCGTTCGCTTCCTGTAACTTTTTGGATGTTGACGATTTTTTCAACGAAACGATCAAATATGATTCCATTTTTACCAGAAAAGTCTATCTGGAACGTTATCTGTGGACTACCGCAGCCGAGTTTCCCGATGAAGGAGGTATTTTTGGAAATTGCGAATATACGCCCGGAATTACGGCGACAGACGAGGCATTCGGGCTGGGCGGCGCTTACGAAAGATCGATCAGATACGTCAACGGCGAACTGTCGTCAAGCAACACGGCGGGTATAGGCATATATGACAGAATGTACAAGATTATCCGCATCGCTAATATCGTTCTTGCACGAATGGACGAGTGCGGGGAATTAACCCGGTACGAGGCGGATGAAATTCGCGCGTATGCCCGCTTTATGAGAGGATACGCCTATTACCACTTAGTGATGATGTATGGTCCTGTGGTTCTTCTGTATGATGAAGTGATGAACACCAATGAAGAATTGGATTATTATTCAAGATACAGAGCCACTTATGATGAGTGTGTGGATTATATATGCAATGAATTTGAAGAGTCGGCAAAATTCCTTCCTCTTGTAGCGCCTATTCAGTATCTCGGAAGACCCACGCGCGGCGCAGCGCTGGGGTTGATTGCCCGCCTGAGACTGCAACATGCCAGCCCTCTGTTTAACGGCGGTACAAGAACTTATGCAAACTTTGTACGCTCGTCGGATAAAGTGCATTATATTCAGCAGCAATATGACGAACGCCGCTGGGCGGTGGCGGCAATGAAAGCAAAGAGGATTATTGACCAGGGGACGTATGAATTATATACGGTTAAAAGAAAAGAATCTACCCCCGCCTTAAAACCGGATGTTCCTGATGAAGACTTTCCTTATGGATTCAGGGATATTGACCCGTATTGTTCGTATAAGGATTTATTCAGCGGCGAAGCGATTGTGGCGCGGAATCCCGAATATTTGTGGGTGCGTACCTCAGGTCAGGTCAAAGCTTTTATTGAAAGAACTTTTCCTCAGGAACTTTTAGCCGGATTTAACAACTTGTGCGTTACCCAAAAGATGGTGGATCAGTTTTATATGGACGACGGGCGCACCATTGAAGAAGCGGCGGACGACGGCTATTACAGTGAAACAGGTTACAAAAGCGTTACCAGCACCAGCCCTGACTATGACCCTGATTTTAAGGGAACTTTTTCGGGTTATACTTTATGCAGCCCGTTAACTTCCGGTACCGGCACGGCGGGTTATGATTACAAGGTACATAATATGTATGTCAATCGGGAAATGCGTTTTTATGCCAATGTTTCTTTTGACGGCGCTTTCTGGGAATGTCTGACTTCGCAATTAGCAACAGCCCAAAAGAAACATATATCTTATCAAAGAGATGGAATAGGCGGAATAAATAATACCGGAAGCGATTTGAACTCTTATCCGATAACAGGTTACATCCTGAAAAAATATGTACACACGGATGATTGCATGTCTCCCAGAGGTCTGAACGGCAGGATATTGGATAAATCGTTTCCGATTATTCGCTATGCCGAAATCCTGCTGTCGTACGTGGAAGCGTTGAATAATCTTCAGCAGTCATATACGCTGAAAGATGAACTGACGGGCGAGACGTATACTTTGGAACGGAATGAAGACGAAATGGCTTTTTATTTCAATCAGGTGCGTTTTCGCGCCGGACTGCCCGGTTTGACGCCTGAAGAACTGGCTTCCGCCGATAAGATGAACGAGTTGATCAAACGCGAACGCATGATTGAGTTTATGGCTGAAAACAGACGTTTTTACGATGTGCGCCGGTGGGGCGACTATGAAGCGAGCGAAAATCATACGATCATGGGAATGAATGTCGAAGAAAGCGGCGACGCTTATTATGAGCGTGTTCCGCTGAATCATTCAAAAGCGAGAAACAGAAGAGGAAGCGACGATCCCAAACTGATTTTCTTACCTTTCCCTTTAAATGAAACAAGAAAAGCCCCGACATTAGATCAAAATCCGGGATGGTAATATTTTAAGAATTTAATAATTAATGATATAGTTAGATGAAAAAGATTATTTTTTGTATATCAGCAGTACTTGCAGCGTTCTTTGTTTTCAATGCCTGCAACGAAGAAAATTTCTCGGCAAAAGAGTATTACGAGTATGTCGTTTACCTGATGAGCAGAGAGACCCGAAATTACCAGAATATATACAATGTGTCGCATCCATACAATGAAGGGGTTGAGACCATTGGCTATATTTCGGTGGGTTGTGGCGGTTCGCTCTCCAATCCGGTAGAAATAACCGTTGAACTGGAATTGGATAACACGCCTTTGGAATTGTATAATGATATGATTGATTCGGATGATAAAGCGCGGCTTTTGCCTGAAAACCGGTACTATATTCCGGGTTTGACGGCAGTTTTGCCTGCAAATAGCGTGAAACCATACGCGAAGTTACCCGTTTTTGTGGTGACAGACGGTTTGTCGCCGGATTCCATGTATGTGATACCTCTTGCTATCAAAAGCGTTTCCGGCGGATTTCAGGCAAACCCTGATAAAAGTACCGTCCTGTATCGAATTGTCATGGATAATTATTATGCGGATCATTTAGAGAGCAGTTTTTATTCGGTAAAAGGAGGTAATCTGGAAGAAATCACTCTGGAGGATGGAACAACTACTCTGTATCCGGTAACAGGTTATACCAAATCCAGAGTGTTGAAGCCCGTCGCTAAATATTCGATAAGAATGTTGGCCGGTGAAGAAAAATCGGAAAAAAATGAAACGTTCACTCTTGCCGAGTTAGAACAATCAGCCATAATAATAACTGTAAATCAGGACGATAATACTATATCCTATGCGCCCTGCGGAACTATTCAGGTGGAAGAAATAGAGAATGAAGAGCCGGAAGAGGGCAAAGAACCCGAAATATGGAATTATTACTCCGAAGAGCGAAAGAATATGGTGGATGAATCGGTGAACAAATATTTCTATCTGCGCTACAGGTACCGGACGGTTCGCACACCGGCAACGGAAACGCAACCGGCAGTGTATAACGCTTGGAAATATGTGCAGGAAATATTAAGGAGAGTTGAGTAAAGTGGTTTTATTTAGTAAATTAAAAAAATATCAATTATGTATCGTTTTTTTATAAAGCATAAGAATAATTTGTTACTGATTTTATTGTTTGCAGTTGGAATGGCTTTTACTGTCAATTCATGCGATAAAGACAATAAAGCGACGGAGGATAAGTTGGAATGTTCATCGTTTGTTCCTCCCAGAGGTACTAAGAATACTCCGGTCATATTGTATGGCAAGGGTTTTGGAACCGACCCCGCAGCCCTTGAAGTGAAGTTTAACAACCTGATTGCTCAGGTGAGTAAATGCGACGGTGATGAAATGATCGTGCTGACGCCGGAGGAGCCGGGCGCTTCATGTACCATTTCTGTCAGTAAGGGTAAAGAATCCGGTCAGTTTTCGCAGAGTTTTACCTATATACGCGGCGCTCAGGAATGTGATTCATTCGAACCTCTTGAAGGATATACCGGTACGCCGGTAACTCTGACGGGTAAACGTTTCGGAACCGACGCATCAGCCGTTGAGGTGAGGTTTAACGGTAAACTTGCCGTTGTAACCGATTGTGAAGACACTCAGATAGTTGCGCTTACACCGGAAGATATCGGCGACGAGTGCGACATCACCGTCAAAATAAACAACGTTACCGTGCAATTTACCCAGAAGTACGCCTACCATGCCTTCATACTTGAATCATTCTCGCCGGAAGAAGGAGGCCCGGGCGAAATTGTAACTTTGACAGGTAGTATGTTTGGTACAGACCCCGACGCCATCGAAGTGATGTTCAACGATAAACCCGTCGAAGTGCTATCATGCGCCAATACTGAAATAACCGTGAAAACGCCTGCAAAGTCGCCGGGTAAAGACTGTATTATTTCCCTCAAAAAAGGGCAAAGTTCTTTTCAGGCATATCCAAAAACATTCACTTATAATGCCGCTTTTGAATTAGAGTCATTCGAGCCGCTTGAAGGAGGTACGGGTACACATGTAACATTGTCCGGCGATGGTTTTGGTGAAAACCCCGGAGACATTGAAATATTTTTTGATGGTCAGCCCGCCACAGTGGTTGAATGTACGAATGATCATGTAGTGGTTGCCACTCCTGATGCGTTGGACGCCGAATGCACCATTTCTGTCAAAATGGGGCCTGCCACTGATAACTTTGAGGAGAAATTTTCCTACATTTCCGCTCTGACGCTCAGGGAATTTTATCCTCTTACAGGAACAGCAGCCACACAGGTAACTCTGAAAGGTTATAATTTTGGCGACGATCCCGCAAACGTCGAAGTTAAATTTAACGATATGATTGCTACGGTATCAGCCTGTTTTCACGACAGTGTACATGTGCTTCCGCCAAGAGCTCCGGGTGATGTATGTACCATTCAGGTCACCAAAGGAACTACCGGAAATTTCACGCCAACGTTTGCTTATCTTCCTACCTACTGGATTACAAACGTTGCCGGAACACAAGGACAGCAAGGCTTTCAGGAAGGCACGCTGCTCACTGCCCGATTTGATCCGAAACATATCGTTTGCGATCAAGACGGAAATCTTATCGTTGTATCTCAAGATGGCGGAAATTATTCGACATTGATTGATTTTCAAAACAATAATGTTAAAAAGTTGGTAGATGAAAATTACGGACAAGCGCTTAATGCGCCATGTATCTCTCCCGACGGTCTTAATATCTTTATTCCGCCGAATAATACAGGATGGGGTAACGGATGTCTCAACGAAACGGAAACTAATAATCTTGAAACCGGTGTAGATTATTTTTATAAATTGGATTACAATGCGGGTAGCGGATGGTCTGGAACAAATGTGAATGTAGAACTTGTACGTCCTACTGAAGAAGAAATAGACGAAGGAACGGTTAATTTCTGGTTAAGAGCGTTTAAGCATTCCTTTGCTTATTCAACGTATGATAATAAGATTTATTACCGGTCGAACAGTAGCGGCGGAATCACTAAATTCGATCCTGAAACTTACAAGGGGGAATGGGCTTTGGATGAAACCGGCGGGCAAATGTTTATGATGCCGAACCCTGATCAGAACTGCGTACCCAATAATGTAGGCGGAGCCAATCCAAGAGCGGATTCCTATTTAGCGTTTGACCCGACGGAACCACACATGTTGTATGGCGCTTTGTCGGGACGAAACTGTATTGCTTCCCTGAATACCATAACAGGGGAAACCAAAGTTTACGCGGGGGGAGACGTTATGTCCGGTTTTGCTGCAGGGTATGCCGACGGCTCATTGGCAGAAGCACGTTTCAACGGCCCCATGCAAATTGCGTTTGATAACGGGGGTAATATGATTGTTGCCGACAGGAATAATCATCGCGTAAGAAAAATCGACCGCGCAACCGGAATGGTATCAACCATAGCAGGCAATCCCACCGGCGACGCGAACGCCTCCAACGGCGACTCCCCCGGCGAACCGGTAACGATACACGGTTCTCAGGCCCGGTTTAGGCAACCTTTTGGCGTAGCCGTTGCACCGGATGGCTCTATTTACGTAGCCGACAGGGTTAACAGAGTGATACGTAAAATTATATACGAATAAATATTTTATTAAACTGTTTTTGTTGGGACGGGGGGCGCCCCGTCCCATTTTTTATCCCGTACATTGTTAGAAAGTGAAGTAGTAACAATATGAAACACAAAAGTATAAAAAAGCAGATAGTAACAAAGATGATTCTATCTGTTTTTTTCGTCATAATTGGTTGCGCTGAAGCGGGCGCTGATGTTCCGGATGCCGGCGGTATTTATTGGCCTGCGAATCAGTTGCTCCCGATATTTCCGCCTCTGTCGGCTGTCATTGACGATATCAACGAAGATTACCTGACCGTACCGGAAGCGGTCGCTTTGGCGGCTCTTCAGGGATATGTGAACTCTGTGCAGCCACGTATCGTGCTGTCGAAAAATAACGGTTTTGACGACGGCGTAAACGGAAAAGACCCTGCATTTGCGGCAAGAACTTCAACAGTGGCCGGCCCCATGGATCCGTGGCTTGACGCGCTTGCCCCGCGCGAAGGTTTCACGAGAAACAGAATCCTGCCAACAGAAGTGTATGCTACCATCGCGGATAAATATGCCGGCTGTATCAAAGGCTTTGTGTTATACAACTGTACATACCATGACCCGGCCGCGGCAAACTATATCTATCTGGAAAACTGGAAAAGAGGGGACGCCGCTGAATGGGACATATCAGGCGTAGCGCCGGGTACGTACGATGTACAGTTAAATTACAGGAGACAGGACAATCCTTCAGGCGCCGGACTTACCAATATTAACTGGAAAGTTGAAATTGACGGAGCGAACGGCGTTACCAGCGCAATTAGCTCCACTGACTGGTGGAATAATGCCGCCAACTGGTATCATCAGACATTAGGACAGGTTACTGTTCAATCCGGCAACAAGTCGCTTTCAGTAAGCAATTTCAATTGGGAAGGAAATCAAAATAATTACAGCTTCAATATTATGAATCTGAGATATTTAAGACTTGTCCCAACAAGCGGTAACGCCATATTGCTTGGTCCGGGAACAGCCGCGTTTTCCAATAACGAACCAAATTTTCCAAAAAGAGGCATTTATCACGTGGAACCGCATTATAGCCGCCTGATGACCGACTACGCAAACCTTGCATCGTCAATAGCATACCCGTTAGGATATTTGCCTGTTACATACGACGTGATGCAAAAAATAAACAAAGCGTTGATAGCCGCAGGCAAACAACCCGTTACGACAACCGTCGTTATTACCGGAAATGAAACTCCGGAGCAAATAGACGCCATACATGCCGATTTGAAAGCAACCAGTAAAGTGTTGGATATTTCAGGATTAAAATTTGAACTGGAATCTTATAACGAAGGAAATGTCAGCCTGTCATCCTGTACCTATTTATATAATAACTGGTGGAAGTTTAATTCAAAACGGATTATGTTAAACACATTAACCGACAATGCGGGCAGATACAGAATGTCCTCAGCCAGCGATATAGCGGCTGCGACAGGCGCGGCGCGTACCGGTCTTGACATCGATACCCAGACAAACAGTACAAGACCCAATATATGGAAAAGCAGGCAGTTGTATGAAAAATTCCTGTACGACATGGCGCAAAACAGAAGCGCAACTAATGAAACCGCCGGCGTGATGGGATGGAATATTGCAGAACCCGCGTTTATTCAGGCAAGTACGACCTATGCAGTAGGCGCGCTTCCGTCGCAGTATTTTTCCAGCGGGTCGTTCTTTGGCGGTATGAACCATGATTTGAACATACCGCCGGTTCCGAAACGGGACGCGCTTGACAAACAAAAAACGTATATCGCTGTTTACATGAGCGACGGCGACAACCTCCAATTCGTACAAAACCAGACGGGTATTATATGGATGACAAACTTTAATGACATCCAAAACACTAAAATCCCCATCAACTGGACCATTGCTCCGTCGTTGGCTGATATTGGCCCCGGTATGCTGAACTGGTTTTTCGACAACACAACCGTCAATAACTGTTTCGTGGCAGGGCCGTCGGGCGCGCAGTATATTACCCCTGTCTCTGAAAGCGGAGATGCAGGAACCTATCTTGGAACCAATCCGGGCAAAACCGCAAACAAAGGGCCTAACGACGGCAAAAACAATCTGCCTTACGCGATATATTTTGCGAAACTTAACGAAGACTACATGCGCAGAACAGCCATCAGGGTGGCGACTTTGTGGCAAAACTTTCCTCACGAAGTGAGAAACCTGTTGGAGCAACACAACCGTTACCTGTACGGCGCAACGCTGCAAAGAGGATCGCCCGCTTCCGGAACGACAAACGGCAGACTGCGGTTTGAACTGTTTACAAACGGACTCAATTATTCCAACAACCGTACTTCGCTTAAAAACGGACTAAAAACCAATATCAACAACCGGAACAAATCAGAACCGCTGTTTTTGCACGCTCAGGTAGACACATGGAACCGTAACGATCCTGATAACGCTAATAATACGAGTGTTTCCGTTTACTGGCTGAACAGGATGGCGGACGAATTAAAGGCTGAATATCCGAACCTTGACATTGAGTTTGTACGCGCAGACCACTGGTTTTCGCTTTACAACGAACACTACGGGATTCCGTTTGACCTGAGTATCTTAGCCGCAACTACCGTTACGTCAAACTACCCCGGTAACGGTATCGGCAAACTCACCAACGGATCGACAGGCAGCAACAATGTCTGGGAATCGGATCATACTACCGCCGCGAAAGAAATAGTATTCAATTTCGGTAAAGTACATACAATAAGCAGATATGTATTACGAAAAGCCAAAATTTCCGGAACAGAAAATTTCTATGAAATAAACAATTGTACGGTTTCGTACAGCATCGACGGAACATCGTATTCACCGGTTACGGTAAGCAAAAACTGTTCGGTAGCGGGCGTTCTCGGTATTGCCGCCGACATTGACATCGATATTGTTCCCGTTGATGCGCAGTATGTAAAGATTACCGTAAACGACCCCGGTGTTGTGAGAATTGCCAATGCGGAAATATACGGCAAAACGGATTATATACCTCCGTCCGTTGTTGCTACGGTCATTGATAAACCGAATGCCGGCGACAAAACAAACCTTATGGCGTCGCTCGCAGAATACGGTACCGGAAAATTTTATCCGGGGCTTCCGAATAACGGCGGTTTTACGTTTAACGGAACCGTGTTGATGGATTGGAAAAACGGCGACTACGCAACATGGAATATTGACGTCGTACAGGAAGGCATTTACAAAGTTTCCATGTACTATTCCAAAACGGGCGCATTTGATAAAAGTCCGTTAGATATTAAAATCTTCAAAGGCAATGAAATGGTCATTGAAAACGGGTTGCCCGCAAACGAGGCGACAGGCGACTGGAATACGTTCAGGATGAAAGAGCTCGGAACGATCAATTTAACTGCCAACGACCTGACTCTGTCAATGACGAACGATGGCAGCGCCGGCAGACCCAATAACGGCGCCTATTCAGGGACATACGCAGGAGGCGGCTTGAACTACTACCGGATACAATACCTTGTTCTTGAACTTGTAACGCCATCTGCGCCACCCGACGATCTTTCCGGCGACGCTACTCTGAAAAGCATCTCGGTAAGCAGCGGCGCATTGTCGCCCGCATTTAACGCCAACATAACGGATTATATCGTCAATGCGGCGAACAACGTAACTGAGATTACCATTACAGGCGTGGCGAACCACAACGGCGCAAAAGTTGAGGGTAATGTAACCAACTATGCACTGAACGTCGGCAACAACACGGTAACGATTACCGTCACTGCCGAAGATGGAACCGTCAAAACCTATAAGGTAACGGTTATACGCGCCAATGTCATTACAAGCGTTGAGAATGCTCCTGTTTCGCCTGCCCGGATATATCCCAACCCGACTAACGGACGCTTCATTCTGAACTTTTATTCCCATGACGATCATCTTGTTACCATTACCACCACTACCGGCAAGGTGTTGCACACTCAAAGCGTCAGCGACCAGACGACACAGATTGATATCGGCAGTTATCCGAAAGGAGTGTACCTGATTGTGATTGAAGATGGTAAACAACAAAGTACCACAAAAATAGTAAAAGAGGAATAATGCACATCTTTGGGAATATTTAATATGAAAAAGTGTTTCGTCTTTTCCGTTTTTCTGTTCACATCTGTTTTTGCATCTGCACAGTTGCGAATCAATGAAATCATGTCCAACAATGTTTCGGCGGTAATGGATGAAGACTGGAACTACAGCATGTGGGTTGAACTGTACAATGCGGGCGAATCGGCTGAAAATCAGAATGCGTATTATTTCACGGATGATCTGAACCAGCCTGAGCAGTGGAAACCTTTGAGTAAAATAATTCCGGCAAAAGGCTTTTCTGTTTTATGGTTTGAAAGGGATACTTACAGGGGACATGCTAACTTTAAGTTATCGCCGTCAGGCGGAACTCTTTACCTGATGGACGAAAACGGTAAAATCGCTGACATGGCGACTTATCCGGCACAGTACCGTAATGTGTCTTACGGACGTTTGACGGATGGGGGCAGTACATGGGTTTTCTTTCCGGAATACAGTACCGGCGCGTCCAATAATGGGAAAAAGTACGCAAATACCGTTTGCAACGCTCCCCAATTTGCTGTTGCCGGAGGTTTTTATCAGGGATCTGTCGGTTTAAGATTTCAGCCTCCGCCATCCGGTGAAACCATTTATTATACCGTTGACGGATCGGAGCCGGATATAAATTCAATTTCATATTCGTCGTCGCAGACGGTAACATTGACAAAAACAACCTGTGTCCGGGCTATTTCAATGGCTGATAATAAAATACCAAGCAATATAATAACGACCACCTATTTTGTCAATGAACGCGCTTTCAATTTGCCGGTAGTTTCTCTCGTTACGGAGCAAAAGAATCTTACAGACCCAATGATTGGCATATATGTAGCGGGAAGCAACGGAGTGATTTTTCGTCCGGGTTGTACCGGAGGCGTTCCGGTAAACTACGGCAGAGACTGGCAACGGCCTGCCAATTTTGAACTTTTTGATGCAGACGGACGACAGGTATTAAGTCAGGAATTGGATATTGAAATTAATGGCGCCTGTACGCGCACACACGCTCAGAAATCACTGAAAATTAAACCCAGAAATAAATTCGGCGACAACCAGTTACGATACGATTTTTTCCCTGCGCAAAAGCCCGGCCTGAGATATAAAGACGTCCTGCTGCGCAATTCCGGTAACGACTGGAACGCTTCTATGATGAGAGACGGTTTTTGCCAGACGCTCGTCGCCAATCGTATGGATCTTGACCATCAGGCTTATGAACCTGCGGTATGCTTTATCAATGGCGTATATTACGGGATTCAGAACCTGCGCGAAGTACACTCCAAGGATTTTTTATACTCTAATTACGGACTTAAGGAAGAAGACATTTATATGTTGAAACACACTGAAATATTTACGCATCCCGAATATCTTAAGTTTTCAGATTTTATTTCTGAAAACGACGTCGCCAACCCCGGTATATATGAACAGGTAAAAGGAATGATAGATATAGACAGTTATGTCGAATATGTACTTGCTGAAATATATTTAGTGAATACCGACTGGCCTCAGAATAATTTAGTAATCTGGAAGAACAGAAATAACGGCAAATGGAGATATATCCTGATGGACTGTGACTTTGCCTTCAACCGGAATCAGGCTACTAACGCTTTGAATCGTCTGTATGAATCCGATATAAGTCCGTATATCAACTTTTCCCGACTTATGACCAATGATGTTTTCAGAGATAAGTTTATTCATAAATCCTGTATACACCTGTCGTCAACGTTTGCCGCAGACCGCGTGAAAAGTATCCTGGATAAACTTTCTTCAAGAATATCCGTTGAAATTGTTTACCATAAAAACAGATGGGGTCATGCACAAAATTTCGACAGCGAGATCGCCAATATGCGAGAGTTTGCGGAAAGACGTCCCGACTACATGTTCCAACATATCGGCCAGCGCTTTTTCCAAACCGCCGAAACACAAATTATCAACATCAGTTCCAACATCGACAGGGCAAAATACTACTTCTTTACGGAGAAAATAAACGATCAGGCGATTGATTTGCGTTATTTCAAAAATCAGCCTGTTGAGATTACTCCGGCAAAAGTTTCCGGGTATCAGTTCATACGCTGGGAATACCTTGCGGAGGGAGATAACGGCGTTCAGATTCTTACCGCGCCTGTTTATCAGGGCATATTAACGAAAAATATTTCTTTAACGGCAATATACGAAGAAAGAGAAACCGACGCTCCCCCAAATATTTACATCAATGAAATCAGCGGAAACGACAAGTGGTTAGAGATATATAATGATGAAGACGAATCGGTTGATCTGACCGGTTATAAGATTCGGAAAATTGATAATGAGGGCATCGTCACCGACTGGCCTGTCCCTGCCGGAACAACTATTGACGCTAACGGTTTCAAAACGTGGACGCAAAATGTCGGCGATGGTTTTACATGGGGAATAACCGCTCAAAGGGATGTGGCTTTTAAGATATTTGACCATAAAGGACGGGAATTCGATTTCTTTGAAGTGAAAATGTCTGATAATCTGTATTCGCAAGGCAATAACCGGACAGTAGGGAGACGGACGGACGGCGCGCAGGATTTGGTCGTCTTTCTGAACGGAGGAACAAAAGGCGGTTCCAATAATGCCGCAACCGTAGAAAAGCCCGCAGAAGGCGAAGGAGAAAGAATTTTCATTAATGAAATCAGCGGAAACAACAAATGGTTAGAAATATACAACGATGAAGATCGGGCAATTGACATTTCCGGTTATACGATCCGAAAAATTGACGACGTCTCTGCGGTTACCGATTGGAGTATTCCCGCCGGTACAACCATAGCCCCGAAAGGATTCAGGGTGTGGACGCAAAATGTCGGCGATGGTTTTACATGGGGTATCACCGCTCAAAGGGATGTGGCTTTTAAATTGTTTGATAATCAGTGGCGCGAACTTGACTTTTTTGAAGTGAAAATGCCGGATAACATGTATTCGCAGGGAAATAACCGCACAGTAGGCAGACGGACGGACGGCGCACCGGATTTGGTCGTCTTCCTGAACGACGGCACAAAAGGCGCTTCAAACAGGCAGGGTATCCCCGATGCGTACTGGATTTCCGGTGACGCTTCCCTGCAAAACATCACGCTTAACCACGGTGAACTGTCGCCCGCTTTTGACGCCGGTCATACGGAATATAACGTAAACGTGGCAAACAGCGTGACATCTGTTTCCGTTACGGGCGTGGCAAACCATCACAATGCAAAAGTTACCGGTAACGTGGTTGATAAACCGTTGCGCGTGGGCGAAAATCAGGTGTTCATCAGTGTCGTTGCAGAAAACGGCAGAACTTCAGGAATGTACACGGTAACGGTTATCCGCGCCAATATAACAGGCGTTGAAGATACTTTTGCACCCGAGCCGCATGTTTACCCCAATCCGTTTTCCTGCGAAGCACATATCTTGTGCGCCGACGGGTGTACGTTGCAGGTAATCAGCGTTACCGGCGCCGTGTTGCACGCGCGGAAGATAACAGATTCAAACGAAACCGTTCATCTGGAACATCTGCCCGCAGGAGAGTATTTTTTCCTGTTGCGAAAGGACGGTAAGACAAAAACAGTAAAGGCAGTGAAAGAATAATGCAGTGTTCAAAATCAATGTATTTTTTTTCGGAGTTAAGGTTTAATAGACAAATTGAGAATGTGGGCGATACACGTATTGGAAGACTGAAATGCCTACAGACAATCGTAGTGGCGGCTTCCACTGCACTTGCTGCGGGCTACTCACTTTCAAATCTGTACTGCCTTTTTAGCGAAGTTACACCCCCGCTTGCGCCAAACCGCAAGTTGTGTGCTGGTATTTATTCCCATGATATTTCTTG
>Ga0082212_10006510_pt1 | contig 15675 bp, 7 predicted proteins | sample TergutNt197P3_FD_71548 | JGI IMG/M metagenome (GOLD analysis project Ga0082212, IMG submission 71548) | Neocapritermes taracua P3 segment gut microbial communities from Petit-Saut dam, French Guiana - Nt197 P3 | ecosystem: Host-associated > Arthropoda: Insects > Digestive system > Gut ...
CAGCTGTGCTGCAATTTCTTCGCCGCTTTCAGCTGGGTCTTGCAGGTCGTCATAATCCAAAATACTGTCATCGCGTATCAGACCAAGGTCAAGGCTGTCGTTCTTTGCGGCAATCTGTTCACGGGTAAAACAGCTCCAGCGTTCATCTTTTACGGCTGCTCTGTCCTTTGCAGTATATGCTTTTACAAATGCGTTAAAATGTTCGCTCTTAAGCGGGGAGGTTTTTCCAAAGCTGGGCATATTGGTACGGAGGTCGTAAAACCACACCTCTTCGGTGTTCCCCTTTTCGGTGGCGCCGCGGGTAAAAAACAGCACGTTGGTCTTTACACCCTGGGCATAGAAAATACCGGTTGGCAGACGTAAAACCGTATGCAGCTTGCACTTATCCATCAGGTCTGCGCGTATCTTTGCGCCATCCCCGTCGGCAAAGAGTACATTGTCGGGCAGTACCACGGCGGCGCGGGCTTTGCCGTTACGCTTAAGGCTGCGGTAGATGTGCTGCAGAAAGTTAAGCTGTTTGTTGGAAGTCGGAAAGGTCAGATCATCACGGGTGGCGCGTTCGCCGCCTTTCTTGGTACCAAACGGCGGATTGGTAAGTACAACATCAAAGTTGCTCATCCGCTTTCCCTGATTGGACAGGGTATCGGCCAGTACAACTTCGCCCTCTATGGCGTGCAGCATGGCGTTCATTAGAGACAGGCGGTGTGTATCGTGTACCAGTTCACATCCGGTAAATGCCTGCTTTTTCTGAAATACCTGTTGCTCCAACGGCAGGTCGAAGTAATTATCGGTGTCCTTTTTTAAATAGCGATCGGCAGCGATCATAAAACCGAAGGTACCGCAGGCAGGGTCGTTGCAGCGATCGCCGATCTTAGGCGCAATAAGCTCGACCATCACATTAATCAGCACACGCGGCGTAAAATACTGCCCCGCGCCGGATTTCTTTTCGTTTGCGTTCTTTTCGAGTAATCCTTCGTACAGGTTTCCAAGACCTTCTTCTTTGGCAGAATACCAGTCAAGGGCGTCTATACTGGTAATGATCTTTTCCAGATTTTTAGGTTCATCTATATTGGATCGCGCCCCGGAATAAATCTCACGAATACGCCCTGTACAATTTTCCCCAAGGTGATTTAACAGTTCGTTATAAAAGCGTTTCAGTTCGATTCCCTGCTTTTTTGCAAGTACATCCCAGCGGTAGGAAGCGGGAATCTGCTTGTCTGTACCGGTCTCTTTGGTCATTTTTAAAAAAAGTATGTAGGTAAGTTCGGTAACATATTGATGATAGGTTATACCGTCATCCCTCAGAACATTACAGAGGTTCCAGAGTTTTGCAACAATTTCCTGGTTATTCATGCTGTCTTTCCTTTGTCTTCATACAGGTAACCGTTTAATTCCTGTAAATATGCTTCCAAACTGCCCGAGAATATTTTATTGATTCTTTCAAAACCGCCTTCTGTATTAAACGAACCAGTCTCAAAAATTTCACGGTCAATTACCGTTTCAGAGACTAACGCTTTTTCGATTCGGTTAAGCCAATCAAGTTCCATTTTGGTAAAGTTATGTTTCCTCCGGAGTTGATTCACAGCAGCCTTGATACGCTCTTCATGGCTGATTAAATCTTTACCCAGTGCATATCTATGGATATAATTGATAATATCTGCAGCTATCTCTTCATTTTTCAACTCTTTCCAGGCTGTATTTAACCGCTGTTCGGTAAAGTTATTTTGGCTGAGTTCCATAACAAGACTTTTTAGGCCTTCCCGTGTCAGGTCGCGCGGGCTGGTACAAACTACTTTTAGTGCAGCAATTTTATTTACATTGATCTTAATAAACTCGCCAAACTCATCAAGATAATCCTGCGGCGTTTTGCCCTGACCAAAACCGCGTGAATGGCTGACAAGCTCATCTTCTTTTTCGGATATTATCCTTGGCTTTTCCGATGATATATAGCCTTTATCTAAAATATCAAATAACTTTGCTTTATTTAAAATATATTCCTTTGCATCCATTGTACTCATCCCTCTGATTTTTTCAATAAATTGCGAAGGATCAAGACGATCACATTGGTAAATAAAATCTTCCAACGCTTCCTCACTCAAGTTGCGTTTTTTGCGGTGAATCTTTGCTATGATTAGGTCAATATTATTTTTAACCTGTTGTTCGGTTTCCAGTAATTCAAGCCCATTGAGCAGATCGTTAAAAGTAGCTGATTCGTCCTGTACAACCGGTTTCATAGTATTAACAGGATCAAGCGATTCATAGACGCCAACCGGATCATATATTACAAAATGAGTTTTTTTATTTCGGGACACAAGCGCGTTGCGCGGCCCATCATCTGTTCAAACAGTATGCGGGACTTAACACGGCGCATAAAAACAAGCACGGTAATTTCCGGTACATCTATTCCTGTTGTTATTAAATCAACTGTTACGGCAATATTGGGATATTTCTCATTTTTAAAACGCTTAATTGCTTCCATCACTTTTTTCTGGTTTCCGCCGCCTATACTACCGGTAATTTTCATAATGGCATCATTTGGAACGCCTTTTGGCTCATATATTTCTTTAAGAATCTTTACAATTAAGTCGGCATGATTATCATCAACGGCAAAGATAAGTGTCTTTCCCTCCCCTTCCGGATTAATACCACGGACAATTTCCTTTAAAACAGTTTTATTAAAGTCTTCGGTAATTACCTGGCGGTTAAAACTTTCAATTTCAAAGTTTAATTCATCTTTCAGTTCATCGCTGTTGGTAATTTCTCCTGTAACCGGATTATAAATGGCGACAGTCTCACCCGGTTTATAGTTAATACCCTCAAGCCGCAATTTTGTATGTATTTCATGCGGTACGTCGTGATCGACCAGGTAACCCTCAACAACAGCGCGGCGGTAGGGATATTCAAATACCGGTTTACCAAAGATATCTGTTGTGTGAAGGGCAGGAGTAGCAGTAAGGGCAACTTTAACTGCATTAAAGTATTCAATTACAAAACGGTATTTGCTGATATAATCATCCTGATTCCGGTAAAATAATTCTTCATCACTTATTTCTTTATCAAGGATATATCCCCGATGCGCTTCATCCACAATAATCAGATCATAATCGGTAACCGAAGGCATGGAAGGGGAATCATTATCAAGAATACGCCTAACAAGACTTTGTACGGTAGCAACATGAATTTTTGTTTCTTTTTCGATTTCTTTATCGTCCAGGTTTTTAATATTATAAATCTTTGCAAGGGGCAGCAGGTCTTCAATTTTTACCTCTTCGAAAACATCCTGCGCCTGTTCACCAAGTGCAGTACGGTCAACCAAAAATAAAACCCTTTTGAATCGTCCGGTTTTAAGAAACCGGTATACCAGACCTATCACGGTTCTGGTTTTTCCAGTACCTGTCGCCATAGCAATCAAAACCGTTTGCTTTCCCTGCACAATCGCTTCTTCAGCTTTTTCGATTGCCTCGATTTGATAAGGGCGGAGGTTAAGTCCATCCGGATCACGAAACAGGTCGTATGAAGTTTTAGAAAGCTGCCTGTTAGCGGCAATTATGTCTTTTTCCAGCATGTCCAAAAGACCTTACGGGCTTATCCAGCCATGTAAAGCTTTTGGGATATTAGACTCCTGCCGGGCATCGCGGAACCAGACGCCGGATTTTGTCTCAAGCTGCTTTAAGTACGGTTTACCGTTCGTAGCAAAAAGAAAGGGCGCTTTGTATGTACCCCATTTACTAATTACATACTGTGCATGTTCTTCTTTTATTCCTTTACTGTAATCCCGGCATTGATTATCGATTACCGATGAAACATCCTTATGGGCTGCTTTTGCCTCTATAACACCAACTAACTGGAGATCACAAAAGAGAACATAATCTGCACTGCCCCATTCACAAACAGAGGAGTCTGTCGGCCATTCAGCAATGGCAATTTTCCTTCCTTTTTGCGGCAGGGTACCTTTTGAATAGCGCAAATTTTCCGTATCTGCTTCCCAGCCTACCTTTCGAAGCTGTTCATCAATAATCATGCGGGTTTCGCTTTCTGACAGTTTAAGGTTATCGGCAGCATGGCCTCCCCTCTCCTTGCGTTCAGAAATACCCAACGAAGCATCATTATAAGTCTGCGTAAACCATACCGATAAGGTATGAGCCATACTGAGAAGCGTATTACAGTCTTTTACCGAGTCATGTCCTGCATGTACAGCAATATTCCGTTTTGTCCGGATCGTGTACAAAATATTATCAATTTTAGGATTTAACATTCCTTCTTGCCTTAGTTTTCTGATTTTATTGGCAAGGGTATTTTCTTCATAGGGAATAGGCGGCAAACCGTCAAGATCATACATATAGTTAACAATAGTTTCAGCAAAGGCCCCTAATTTAAACAGACAGGAATTAGGGTCCGAATGCAGATAACTTTCGGCAAGAACACCGAGTTTTTCCAGATCGGGATACTTATCTGCCAGAAAAGAAAAATTACTTTTCACAAGGTATAACACCTTTTATTTATGATTGTCGCTTAAATGTAGTATACAATATGTTTGGTGTTTAGAACAGACTAAAATGCCCTAATTAAAAACTAACACAACCAGAGTAAAAACAGGTCAGAAAACCATCTCATTGTCAATACGTCTAAAATTTATTATCACTAATTTTATTTATACTTCGTCGTAGTGTTCATTTCATATTAAAAAGGATTATTAATAAATTCAAGCAGAGAGATATAATTAATACTATCTGATTGAAAATTAATTTTCTTGCTTTCATTGCGTATGTATTTTTCACTCCATAAAGGATGATAGATAAAATTAATTTTGTTATTTAAATGAATATACCAAAATGTATCTTCTTTTATTAATTCCTTATCAGGATTATTTTTTTTCAAAATACTTTCCGTTTTTGTCAAAATAGAATGCCAATAACTCTCTTTTGCTGTATATAGCGGCAAAAAAGAATAATTATCAGATAATGTAGCTATGTCCAAACCTAAGCGCCAATTTAATAGACTGTGTTTAAGCTGATTATAATAGTCACAAAGACAATCATAACAAGATGTATCACATTGCTCTTGATGTTTTCCAGTCAATGATTTATTTATATTCCCATTTTTCAATAATGGCTCTATAAGCACGTTGCGCTTTTTATTGGCTGGCAAAAAAGCCAAATGATCTGTATAACCTGCCCCATTTTCAAGTTGCTCCATCATATAAATACTAGGGTATGTTTGTGTTTTTTCATTATCACGTCTAATTGAATAATCAACAGATAATTCATTATTTCTTATGTCTAGATAATCAGAAACAGATCTTCTTACAAGCTCACCCCATGACAAGAAAGCCGATTTTATAAGGTGGGAGCGTACTTTGTTTATATCACCAATATTTCCAGTAAATAAAGGATCGATGCAAATATTATCATTCTCATTAGTTATAGCTAATAAAATGATACCTGTTATTTTTGTGGTTACGAGAGCAATATGTCTTTCTTTTGCCTGAGATGGAATTGAAAAATTTACCAAGTCTGGAACTACCCACCCATTTCCTTTCGTTTCTCGAATGTTGAATAAATCTCCGTTATTGGTATTGATCGTTCTTACTACGCCTTTATCTGGAATAATATTATTACCTAATTTTAGATTCGTTTTATCGATATTTTTCAATTCGATTTCGCGAGTTACTTCTGAATCCAACCGCGAATCAATTCTAATCGGATTCCAGTTAAAATTACCATCAAAATCTTTTGGCAAATCTGAAAAATCGACACAGTATCCCTTGGGGGAACAAATGTCTATACATAATTCACCTTTATTTATATCAAATGTATGTCCGCATATCGGACATTTTGAAATGTCATTGATTTGAACGGCAGTATACCAACATTCAGGACATTGATACAAAACTAAATCATTATATTTATTTAACCCATCAATTGCCTCAACTCTGCCATTTTTATATGTAAAATCTATAAACCCCACAGAAGTATAAACACTTTTATCCTTAACAATTTCAGACCCTGGAGCAAATGTTGCAAGAGCTAAATCCATGTGTCTATCGGTTATGTCGTCAGCAGGTAATCTTTGAGGCTTTGATTCATATAAATTCCTAACTTGAGTTGGGAAACCAAACATAGGCAATCTGCCACCAGCAGCAAGTCTTTCACTTAAATACATTTGATTGAAGTTTGAATCATCTAGGGTCGAATCAATGTTGGATATTATTTCATTAGAAATATTTTCTAATATTCTTATCTTTTCATTTTTATTATTTTCGTCATCATTAATTCCTATCAAATAGGAATAGTCAGATGCTATGTTTTTTTGTTTTTTCATCCAATCTGAAATTTTTTCTCTGTTATTAATTCCCCATTCAGAAACATAACCAAACTGACCATGAACACTATCGCTTTGGTTTGTAGAAATACCACAATCAACAAAAGCTTTTCTTAATAATTCTTTATATACTATTCTTTTGAATATATCCTTACTGGAGAAATCAAGATATGGAGGTAACGGATCACCTGAAACTATTCGTTCTGGGTTGGCATAATGTATTTGGTCATGACTGCTTGATCTGGAAACGGTCAAAGCAACAGAAAGCGGATTTCCGCGTCTTCCTGCACGTCCGACACGTTGTTGATATTTAAAACGCTGAGGGGGTACATTTCCCATCATTACAGCGGATAGTGGCCCAATGTCAACACCTGCTTCCATTGTCGTAGTTACACTCAATATCTCAATATTATCAATATTTTTGTTCTCATTTTCGTAAAATATATCTTGAAATAAACGCTGTCTGTCTAAAGCATCTTTTGTATTCGTTTGACCAGTTAATTCTTCACAATGTAATTTATTCATCTCTCTCTTTTTAGTATAATAGGTTTCTTCCCTATTTAGTTTTTCTGGATGTTCTGGAAGTTTAGAAAAACAATAAGTACATATACCATCGGAATGGTGTAAATGTTTTGTATTGCATAAAGGACATATCCAAACATTATCTCCTTTTTTTATTGGAACAAAAACAATGTTTTGTCCCGTAATGCGTAAATCATTATCGCTAGAAAGTATTTTTTGTATAATGAATTCTTGTTTTACCTGATCTAGTAATGAACGGTTTTTTGTTGTTACTCCCTTTGTAAATTTCATATAATTCCATAGGCGTCTCGGAAAACTGCTTTGTATATCGGTCTCAGGATCATAAATACGATTCGATTCACCTATAATTCTCAATACAGAATCAAGAAACGGTTGTGAAATGCCAGGGATGGTAAATTTTACTTGATAGTACCCCAATCCCAATGATTCAAACGAACGTTTGGGAGTACCAAGCATAACCCTAATAATTTCGAGTTTACATGCATTATTTATTCTATCCATGAAAAGTATTGTAGATCGATCATCTGTAGTAATAAATGAATTTTTATCAAAATCAATACAATCATACCATTTATTTCTCTTGTCTTTTTGGTTTACATAAGTATAACTTGGGTAAGGACCAGCAGGGTTAATACCTGAATTTTCAAGATCCTTCATAATATCACTTAAAATATTTCCTAATTCAGGATTTATGCCTGATAATTTAGCATCAAGTTTTGCTTTTTCATTTGGTGGCAGCTCTCCGTCTAATTCATCCCTAATTTCAACACGAATTGCATTCAGGTAATTATTTGATTTAATCAAATCTCTTTTATTTTGAGGAATATCAGTGTAATTTTTAATAACGCCATTACGCCAATAAATAAGATCTTCAATAAGATTGGAATTAGATTCAAATGAGGTCAATATACTTTGTCTTAATGTATCTCTATAATGATCTAATTCAATGCCTGCCGATAGTTTAGCGGCACTTTGTCTGCTGTCAGAAAAAATAACCAACTTCCTGGCTTCATCTGCCCTTGATAGAATCTGCATAATTTCATCAGCACAAACTTGATTTACTTTCTGAACACCAGTACCATGTCTAAACAAAGCAGAAAAACCGCTAGTTTTGAAACGGGTTGTAGCAAATTCACATCGTGGACATTTGGTTGGGAAATCTGCTTTCTCTTTCTTTTCATTTTTATATATATAAAATTCACTGTTAAATCTATCTTTTTTGATTTTACCAGTTTTATAATCAAAATCAACTATTGACCAGTTGTCTATTTTTCTATTGGGGTACAAAGATTTCTCTGGTTTATAAAGGACAATAGGTTTACTGGTATTAAAAAAGTCAGGAACATTTGTAAGTTTTTCATCGTGGTCAATATACCCGCAAAAATACATCTCGCCACAATGTCGACAAACAATTGCCTCGTAAACCAAAGAACCACAAGGACATCGATTAATAGGGGTGTTATACATTTTTCCGTATTGTCTGTTATTATCGTCAGGTCGAAATTCTGAATCTACTTGATCACAGTTTTCATTGATACACATATATATTTTTTCTATATTTCTTATAAAATAATGGGCTCTTAATGGCTGTAAAGATAACCCATCTTTCCCTTTGGATAAATTTATCAAGAGGATAATGATTTCTGTAAGAAGTTGTTTTTCCCTTAATTCATCAGTATTAAATAAATTATTTCCTATTTCATTTACAGATTTAGCATATATATTACCAGATCTATTATTCTGCAAAGAAAAAGCAAACCAATTGAACATTTTATGCTTTTCTACAAATCGTGTAATATTATCATCATTTTTTTGAAAATATTCACTTATTGCTTCTTCACAAGAACAATTATTTTTTTTACATATTTTAGATATATCTTGCAACTCCTTCATGGGAAACTGGGGTAACGATTGACGGTTTATTAATTCTGGCTGAGGATCGGATATTAACGAAAATGATGAAAAGTTAGCACCAAAAAAATCAGAAATATATTTTTGTGATTCAACTGATAAATCCATTGATGCACTTGAGGCAAGAAATCTTACTTGCGGTGAAGTCGGAGAAAGCCCAAGCCTGTTAAGTAATACTTTTATTATATATGCAACTTCTGTTCCCGCAGTACCTCGATATGTGTGAAGTTCATCTATTACCAATGTAAATATATTTTCTTTGTTTTTAAGCCATTCACGAGTCTTTTCAAAAATAGGTTGTTCTTCATTCCTCATAAGCATTATATTTAACATGCTATAATTTGTAATAAGGATATCGGGTGGTGTATTTTGCATATTTTCTCTATCAATTATCTCTGCTGAACCTGGCTCACAACAAGGGCCCGAATAAATCAACTCCTTTATTTTTTCCAATTGATTTATATTTTTTGGGTTATCAATGATTCTTTTTATGTTTTCCCAGCGAGATTTTATATCTTTATAAGCTGGATCTGTCTTTTTCTTTGGTGTACGGCCTATATATCTTCCAAAAGTTATGGGAATGGTTATATTATTCATTTTATACCATTCTTTTATTTCTGGTCTTTCTAGAGATTTTCTTAATCTGACCATTTGATCTTCTGCTAGGGCATTTAGTGGATAAAAAATTATGGATCGTAACGCGGGGACTTTACCTTTTTGTTGCCAAGAGAAAGATTCTTCTATAATGTTCGCCAGCAGAGGAATTAGGAAACTTTCTGTCTTGCCAGAACCTGTTCCAGTGGTTATCACCATATTCTTTTTGTTTTTTATTACATCAATGACAGCCTTTTCCTGATGTTTATAGAGTTTTCTTTCTTCGTTGTCATTGCTATATAATAGTCCGGCATTAACAAAATTGGCAATTTCTATATTGATCTGATTTTCTTTGCATATTTCAGATAATTTCTTAATCCCTTCATATTTTTTTACAACTTCAATGTATGGGGGTTGCATAATAACACCATCTTCTTCATACATTCTATTGCGTTCATCCTCATAGTATTTCTCCATAAGGGGAATCCCAGCTTTGATATATTGTAAATAAGAGTTTTTTAGCTTTCTACCAATTTCTATAGGGTTATTCATTCTTTTCTCTCACTGCATTTTCACCAAATATTCTTTTCAATTCGGTTATATGTTTTTTTGTAATATATTTTATTGTTATACTATTTTCGAAATGTATTTCATTGAGTAAAATCATTGGGTCACAAAGCAATAATGCTCTGCAGATTAAAAAAGGCAGTATCGAATCAAAATATGCAGAAGTGATTGTTTCTTTGAGTGGATTATAATTGAAAATGCATCTTTCATTAATTACTTGAAGATAACACAATGCAATATTCATAGCGTCAATATTATCTTCTATTGATGGTATTAAGTATAATTCTTCTTTGGTTTTTAAATATTTGTTAGAATAAAAAAAGTTTGAATGAGAATAAATATTTGGGGTTACTGTCTCTTTAGCTCGAATAAAATGATTTTTATTAAATCTATTATAAATGAATTGTAGTAAGACTTCAGATTTTATCCAGTGTAAAATAACTTCTTTTAATGGTGGAATGTTTTTCAATATAAAAAGTGAAGCGTCTTTACTTATTATAGGATATGTTTCTTCATTATTTTTTTCAATTATTTCGCAATGAAAATCTCTTGTTGTTATTTTCAATAAATTTTCGCAAGGTGTTTGAATTATCGCATTTGACCCAAGACAATAAACCAATTTTCCAGTCTCTGGATTACGTGCTGTTTCAATAAACCCAGTTCTCAACAGAGGATATATAACTTGATATTCTGGATTTATTATATTAGACGGCTCTGAATCAACAAGATTTCTGATATTTCTCTTTAAAATATGCCATGAAGCATAATTTGTTACAGATAGAAACAAAAGTATTTTTCTTTGGAGTGATTTTACTAATTCCTTATTCTCCTGCAAAATACGAATCCCCTGGGGTTTGAGATTTATCATATACAAGCTCACATGGTCTAAAATATCCATATAGCTCTTTATTTTCTAATTTCACGGGAATGTTGTAATCCTGTCTATCGGGGGTTGCCAGTGTTCCCCATGATGCAAACTGCCTTTTTGATAATTTTAATCCTATATCTTCACAATAAGGTATTATCGTTGCAAAAATTTTAATGTTAGGAAGAAGGCCATGTTTTGTTCCTTCAAGAAATGGCCTGTAACCGTTAAAAACATCCAATATTGGCATCATTCCACATTCGGGTTGTGTAAGGTTTATATTGTCAAATACGAGAATATAGTTTGACTCGTTGTCATTTGCCGCTTCTGACCATATTTCGAGCAGCCCTTTATCGGTAAAATCATGGTAATGCAGCCAGTCATGCTCTATGTGCATTGTATAGACCCTTGCATTTCCAATGCTCTGAGCGTAAATGTAGGCCCATGAAATACAAGGAATAAAAACCGCTTGAGCTTTAAGTAATACAGCGTCATCGTTTTTATATAGTTCGAAAATATTATCATCATAACCCGCTCTGCTCAGATTTTTTTCAATCACATATAATTGATCCAAATCATCATCTTTTTTAATTGATTCAAAAGAATTCCCTGTACGACCTATTTCAAAAAATGTTGGCATTATATTAACATTCTGTTGTGATTGACTTTCTGTATTTATTCTGGCATTTACTTTAAGCGATAACAATAATTCATCATACTTAGCCTCAACTGACTTACATGTGTTCTCTATTTCCGATGTTTCTGCTCTAAGATCTTCTTTACGTAAATTCAGTTTTTGAATTTCAGTAAGTATATTTCTTTTCTCATTCTCAAGTTTATGTTTTTCATTTTTTAATTCTTCAAAATCTTTAAGGAGTTCTTTTTCGTACTCATTTTTAATTTCGGTGCGCATGTTTTCTATCTGTTTGTTGAAACGTCCAAAACCCTCATTATTGAACAAGTCTTTCAATTCATCGTATGTAAACTTGTATTGATCCAAACATTCTAAGACTCGATTTAATCTAACAGTATCAAGATCATTGGCAACAAAAACAAATGATGCCTTAATCTTTGTAAGTAGAGACTCTGTTGATTTATCATCAAAAACAGATGCATTTTTTATCTTATCTTTAAACCATTCCTGTAATTGATCATTTGACATACAATCAATTCCTAACAATTTTTTTTCAAAGGTATCTTGGAGTTTTTCTGGAGAACTAAACAATAATCTGTTTTTATCAAATACATATAAATCAAAATTACTTTTGATTGTGAAAACAGATGCCTCTTTACCTATTTTTGGAGATAGCCTTCTTTGATCTTTTACAAATGGTCCTATTAACTCATTTTCGTCTTTGACCCATATATAGTATGTACCCTCTTCAATTTGTTCACCAGAATATGAACATAGTTTTTGAATTTCTTCTAAAGGAAAATAGGAAGTATTTTCTAATTGTGGGATTGTAATTAATTTACTAAATGTTATTGGTTTCCATGACTGAAAAACCGCCAAATACTCATCATCGTTATCTTTCTTTCTGGTATTTTCCTCAACCCGAAAAGTATGGTAAGAATAAATAGGTTTTGTAACAAATACTTTTCCAGCAGGAGGGAATTGATTCTTTAATTCTTCTTCTGAATACTTTAAGTATTCATCATTCTTTTTTTCTCCATAAACTTTGATTCGTGACGCAGTTCCTCCAGACAGTGTTTCAGCAAATCCCCAAAACGTTTTACCTTCAGTATCAAATGCCATATAGTTTCCTTTTTTCAAGAGAACTTATTTTTTTATTTAGCCCTATATGATAAGGTCTGTTTTGTAATTTGTCAATATTCATCAGAAAAGGCCTTAAATCATTTTTATCTTGGATATTTAATGAATAATTAGGTAATAAGCCCGTAATAAAGGGAGTCTCGCCTAATTTAATGGGACGTAGAGAATATGTATTTCTTGAAATATTCCAGCCGTTTTCAATTTGAATCTCTCTGTCATTTAGTGAATTTTTTATCATAAAGTAAACAGGCGGAAGATTAGTGCATTTTAAAGAGTATTCTTTTTCGTTAGGTTCAATAAACCATTTTTGATTACTTTCCTTTAATGTTAAATGGACAAGATCGATTATATTATTATTGACTACAATTTCTTTGGAATCAATGAATACTCTGGAATTCCCTTCTTGATTGATCTTAATTTTTGGGAGGGCAAAATCATACCAAGCGCCAAGCACATCATCGCGAAAGTGATAACAATTCAAAATATTAATTCCACCGATTATTGTAAAATACTCTTTTGAGATAAAAGACAGCTTTGCAAAATTTGCAATATCAGTATTACATTTATTAAAACCGTAAACTTTATAGTACGGTCTTTCAAATTTGAAATCTGGTTTTAAATATTTGTCGTTCCAAGGCAGTTTGTTGTCAACCAGAACAACTATACTGTCTTTTGAATGCAACGGTCTGGTTGTATATATCCAATCTTCATTTTCTTCATCATATAAAAAAGATATGATGTTTTTATCTTTAAGTGTTCTCTTCACATCTTGTTCAGGTATTTCTTCCTTATCTAAATAATACTTTATGGATACTTTAGATAAAATATCTTCATTTTCTATTCTTAGTGTGATAATTTTTTTATTATCCGATAATCCTGCTCTGTTGTATAAAAATAAAGCTCTAGTTATTTTTCTTTGCCTTGGCTTTCTTAATTCTTCAGTTGTACTTCCATCCCAATTACAGTAGAATGAGAAAACTATTTTCCTGATTATTTCATTTTCTTCATTGTTGAGACTATAATCGTAATTGATAGATACCATGTCAAAAAAATCATTGTATGAAAGCATTTGATATGGTTTGAGATTAAGTCTTCCAAACTTATCTGCATATTTGCTTAATTGATTCCATGTAATAAGCCGTTGCGATTTAGGAAATTGAACATAACGGCCTGAACCGCTTTTCTGCTTTGGTATTTGCAAAAATCTTTCTCTTTTTAAAAATATATTTCTGATATTTCCCCATATGTTTTCCTGTAATTGCTCAAAATATCGTAATATATCATTATTTTCATAAAAATAATTGGGGTAATATTTTTTCATTTCGTCGTAGAAACTGTCATCTATTTTCTCTTTGGCAATATCATAGATCAGTTGTACCTGTAAATTGGCAACAGCTATTGCGATATAGTCAGTAGGGACATATTCAAGAGAACCTGTAAATTGAAGGGCACGATCCACATCTTCAATATTCCCTGTTTTTTCTTTTAGTTCATGATATTTAAACGGATCCATCATTAAAACAAATGGTTCGCCTGGATTTATAGTCTCAAGGAAATGATTATAGATGTTTTGCCCCAGAGCAGTCAGTATTTTTTTAGTTTCCATTACTGGCATTATGAGATAATATAACACAAATTTTAAAATGAAACAAGGAATATGTGCATTGCCCTATAAATAATATACCTGAAAGAGGCATCGAAGGGGCGAAATATGATATCTGTTTATTCACTCCTTTCTTGGCCTATATTTACAATTTACCTTTACACAATCAGGATCCGGTTCATTACTACAACTTACTGGATGTTTGCCTATCCATCCAATTAATACTTTGTTTTTTTCCCATTTAAAGTATATTCTGCGTGTTAAGTCTCTAAGATCACTTTTTATATTATATGTTATTGGTTTAAGATGGAGAGAAAAATAATGTTCTTTTCCTCGATTGTCTGGAAAATTTCTTGTTTTTATTGGACACTTTTTGTATATTTGGCTATCTTGAGAACAAAGGCAACCATGAGAATTTAGCAGAAATACCCATTCTTTTTCCATATCGTGATTAATATTCTTTTCTTTAATAATACCTACAATTTTATCCAATGTTAATAAATACCAATACAACTTTGTTGAAATGTCTTTTTCAGATGCTTCATCTTCTGGAATTAATTGAAAATTTATTTTTTTCTTAATATTCTCTAGTGTTACATTCATTCCAAAATCAATATTATTACTATTATCTTTTCTTATTAATTTTAAAACCTCCTCAATATTTGATTTTTTTTCATTTTTACACAATTGTATAACTTTTCCGATATTTATAATATTTACATATCCTATTTCGTCATCATGAAATTTCATAGTTACTTTCTGTCTATATTCTTTATCAGTTTCACTAATAACTATATAGTTTTCTTCCTCTGAATTATATTTAACGTTTTGTTCGTATCCGTCAAAACAACACACCTCTCGCTGAAGTAGAAAACAGGGTAAATTGTACGATTTTACGAATTAAAAATATTCCAGGGCAGGAGTTTTTCCCAGTCTTCAGGGGTGGCGGCATAAGGCGCTTTTGCAAAAAGTTCATCCAGATATTGTAACGGTTCAATCCCGTTCTGTTTTGCCGTCTCAATGAGCGTGTAGATACCACAGGAACTGTCCGCACCTTCAGGGCTCTGGTGAAACAAGTAGTTTTTTCTGCCTAAAACATACGGACGAACACTGTTCTCACAAATATTATTGTCGGGTGTTAAATAGGGATGGTCTACATACCGAACCAACTTCTCCCATTCTTTCAAGGTATACGATACCGCTTTGCCTAACAATCCGCTTGGAAGAATTTCATTCGCGCGCTTGTTAAGCCACACCCGGAATTCAGATAATACAGGTACAGCCAACTTTATTCTTTCTTCCTGAAATGTATTGTCTTCAAGATTTTGTTTCCGTAATTCCCTTTCTATATCATAGAGCTTTTTTATATAGGACAATCCTACTTCCGCCGATTGCGGCTTTTTCGTTGCCTTTGCCGCTTCAAAGAAGCGACGCCTCGAATGCGCAAAGCACCCGACATGGATTATTCCCGGCAGTGTTTTTAATGCGGAATCGTAT
>Ga0082212_10006511_pt1 | contig 15674 bp, 16 predicted proteins | sample TergutNt197P3_FD_71548 | JGI IMG/M metagenome (GOLD analysis project Ga0082212, IMG submission 71548) | Neocapritermes taracua P3 segment gut microbial communities from Petit-Saut dam, French Guiana - Nt197 P3 | ecosystem: Host-associated > Arthropoda: Insects > Digestive system > Gut ...
TGAGGTAACGGTTTTTGAAGCCTTACACGAAATTGGAGGCGTATTGAAATACGGTATCCCCGAATTTCGCCTGCCCAACGAGATTGTCGATGTGGAAATTGAGAACTTGGAAAAGATGGGCGTTAAGTTCATTACGAACTGCATCGTAGGGAAAACCCTTACTTATGAAGATTTGCTTGAATCCGGATTCAAAGGTATTTTTATAGCCGGCGGAGCAGGTTTACCCAATTTTATGAACATTCCGGGTGAAAATCTGTCGGGCGTTTTATCCGCTAACGAATATTTGACCCGCGTCAATCTGATGGGTGCCAACCGGCAGGAAACCGATACTCCTGTTTTTTTCGGTAAAAAAGTCGCCATCATCGGCGGCGGAAACACCGCAATGGACTCGGTACGAACGGCAAAACGCTTGGGTGCCGAAAAAGCCATGATTGTCTATCGCCGTTCGGAAGAAGAAATGCCGGCGCGTTTGGAAGAAATTCATCATGCGAAAGAAGAGGGGATTATCTTTATGAATCTGCACAACCCCATTCAATATATTGGAGATGAAAAAGGACACGTAAAACAAATGGTTCTTCAGAAAATGGAACTTGGCGAACCCGATGCTTCCGGTCGTAGAAGACCGGTTGAAATTCCGGGCGCAACCGAAACGGTCGATGTAGATTTGGTCATCGTTGCCATTGGCGTGTCGCCCAATCCGCTTATTCCAAATGCTTTCGCCGGATTAAACATCAGCAAATGGGGGACGATTATCGTCAATCAAGAAACTTTACAAACCGATTTACCGGGTGTTTATGCCGGAGGCGATATTGTAAGGGGCGGAGCAACCGTTATCCTCGCCATGGGTGACGGACGAAAGGCAGCGGCGGCGATGAATAAGGAAATTAAGGCATAAAAAAGATTTATGGAATATATAAAGATAATTTTTTTTGCATATATCAAATAATTTTTTTTCCTTTGTAGAGTAAAATTATTCTTAAATATAAAAAATATTTTAATTTAAAAACAAAAGAAAAAAGTATGGGAATTTTAAGTAGTATTAAGGACAAACTCTTCGGCAAAAAAACAACCGTAGAGCCGGTCAATACCGAAGCGCCCGCTTCCACTGACCAGTATGCAACAGATGTCGTAGTTGACGTAACGGTTCCGGAGCCTGAACCCGTAGATGTGGAGGCAATTCTTGAGGCTGCCGTGAAAGCAAAAGGCATTAAACTTAATTGGCGTGAATCGATTGTTGACCTGATGAAAGCGCTTGATCTCGACAGTAGCTTGGCAGCGCGCAAAGAACTCGCTGCTGATCTTAACTATACCGGATCTGCTGCCGATGGTTCTGCCGAAAAGAACATCTGGCTTCACAAGGCGCTGATGAAGAGTCTTGCCGAAAACGGAGGCAAGGTGCCAGTAGAACTGCTTAGTTAATCGGCATCTTCCGTTTGTTCTACCCTGCTGGAGAAAAGATTCAACAGTTTTTTCTCCTGTGGGGTGTTTGTGCCTAATCTTAACTTATATTCTTCCGTACTTTCTTCAAAAACTCAGCCATGGATTGCGAATCTTTTATTTTGATAATTTCCAATAAATGAGCTAATTCTTTCCGGATTTTCTCTAACTGAACAGGTGTCCTTGGATTAAAAAGAATTTCCGTCAACAAAAAATCGTCTTCAGAAAGTAAGCCGCGGGCAACATCTAAATGTTTTCTAAAAGTGGTTCCCGGGGCTTCCTGATGTTTCATCACCGATGCAAAGACCAGGGTGGAAGTAAATGGAATGGATAGCGAATAGGCGATCGTTTCATCGTGTTCGTCGAACGTATATTCAAATATATTTAATTTCAAAGAGTTATATAAATCCCGAAAGAATACTTTTCCCAGATGCGAAGATTCCGAAATGATGATGGCATTCTCGGAAGAAAGATTTCCCAAATTGGCAAATGTGGGTCCAAACATCGGGTGCGTAGAAACAAAAGGTCGTTTCACCTCGTCATAAAATTCTTTTAATCCGGTTTTCACGGAAGCAATATCGGAAATGATGCAGGAATCCGAAATAAACGGAAGGGCTTGACGGAAAGCATCAATCGTGTATTGTACGGTAGCGGCATTAATCAAAATTTCCGGTTTGAAATCAGCAATTTCCTGATGATTACTCATCCGGATACAGTTGTATGTAAAGCGTAATTTTTCCGGATTACGGTCAAAAATAGCTACTTCATGTTGGACACTCAACACATCGGCAAAGAAAGCGCCCATTTTTCCGGCGCCCAGAATTTGGATTTTCATTGATTATATAATGTTATGTTAATTTATATGTGATGTACCGTCATTGCTTGTTTAAAACTTCTATTTGTTGCCGGATAGATTCTTCATGAATAGCTTCCAGTACGGCTTTCATAAAATTAGTTCCCATTCCCATCTTCCCTGCGTTTGAAGTCCTTTTTTCCAAGATTTCATCATAACGAACAGTTTGAAGTACAGGCATATTATGTTCTTTCTTATATTGCCCTATCTCTCTGGAAATACGCATTCGTTTCGATAATATATCAAGTAATTCTTCATCAATTTCATCAATTTGCTTGCGCAGTTCGGTCAAATTCTCAGTGGTTTGTTTGGTATCGCGGATTACCAACATATTCAGGACGTATGATAAAACATCCGGAGTAAGTTGTTGTTCTTTGTCACTCCACGCATTATCAGGGTCGCAATGCGATTCGACAATCAAGCCGTCGTAATTCAAATCCATTGCCTGTTGACACAAGGGGGCAATTAATTCCCTTTTGCCACCAATATGACTGGGGTCGGAAATCAAAGGCAAATTTGGAATGCGGCGTTTCAACTCAATGGGAATGTGCCATTGCGGAAGGTTGCGGTATATTTTTTTATCATACGAACTAAATCCCCTGTGAATAGCGGCGATTTTACGTATGCCGGCATTATAAATCCGTTCAATATCCCCAATCCACAAATCCAAATCGGGATTCACCGGATTTTTGATTAAAACAGGGCCTGTAAAGCCTGTAATTTTCAAAGCATCTGCAATTTCCTGTACAGCAAAAGGATTAGCAGAGGTCCTTGCTCCAATCCACAGCACATCAATCTGATGTTTGATCGCTTCAGTAACATGCTCTTTCGTTGCCACTTCGGTTGCCGTGTACATTCCCGTTTCTTTCTTGACACGTTGCAACCATGCAAGTCCGGGCATACCGACTCCCTCAAAACCTCCCGGTTTGGTACGTGGCTTCCAGATGCCTGCACGGAAAATCTTTACGCCCATTTTAACTAATTCCCGGGCGGTAGACATCACCTGATCTTCGGTTTCCGCACTGCAAGGTCCCGCAATAATCAGCGGTCGCTGTTCACTTATTTCGGGTAATAAAATTGATTCTAATTCCATATATTTCAATTCGTAATTCGTAATTATATAAGATTCTTAATTCTTCTCAACGCTTCCTCCAACTGTTCTTCTTTGCAACAAAGCGAAATCCGGATATAATTATTCCCATTACTGCCGAAAATAAATCCCGGGGTAATAAAAATATGGGTTTTGTAGAGAATTTCATCTGCCAAGATTTCGCTATTTTCATATTCGGACGGAATTTTCCCCCACAGAAACATTCCGGATTGTTTCGGTTCGAACCGGCAATTCAGCGCTTCCATTATCTTTTCTGCAATTTTACGGCGTTGCCGATAGACTTTATTCATCCCTTCGTACCATTCTTCAGGTACTTGCAGGGCTTGTGCCGCCGCCAACATCATCGGTTTGAACTGTCCGCTGTCGATGTTGCTTTTCACTTTCAAAATCCATTGAACAAATTGCGGATTCGATGCCAACATTGCCATACGCCAGCCGGGCATATTGTGCGACTTGCTCAAAGAATTGAGTTCTATACAGATGTCTTTTGCTCCTTCGACAGATAAAATACTAAGCAAACCGTTGTCATTCTGACGAAAGTCAGAATCCCCTGTTTCAAGGGATTGCGGATCAAGTCCGCAATGACAGAAAGTTGGATTCAGTATAAAACTATACGGATTATCATTTGCAATCACAATGTTGTGTTTTTTGCCGAACGCCACTAATTTTTCAAACAGTTCTCTCGTAGCAGGTGCTCCGGTTGGCATGTGTGGATAATTGACCCACATCAGTTTCACATTCGATAAATCGGTCTTTTCCAAAGCGTCAAAATCCGGTTGCCATTGGTTTTCTTCTTTCAAATCGTAGGGAATGATTTTCGCATCTACCAAATGACTGACAGAACTGTAGGTAGGATAGCCCGGATTGGGAATCAATACGCCATCGCCCGGATTCAGAAAAGTTAAAGAAATATGCAAAATTCCCTCTTTCGAGCCAATCAAGGGTTGAATTTCCGTATCCGGATTCAGATCAACCCTGTACCATTTTTTATACCATTCGGCAAATGCATGGCGCAATTCTGGTATGCCGACATAAGGCTGGTAGCCGTGTGTATTGGCTTGACGTGCCGAATTGCAGAGGATTTCGATAACCGCTTCGGAAGGCGGCAAATCAGGACTTCCCACGCCGAGATTAATCACATCTAATCCTTGAGCGTTCATCTCTGCCACTTCTTTCAGTTTCTTGGAAAAATAATATTCGCTCACCGTTTGGGTTCGCCTTGCCGGTACAATTGTTTTCATACGATCCCTTGAATTGCGACTGTCTTCATTTTACTTTTGTTTATTCAAAAAAAAATCCTGCCATTTCTGACAGGATTTTATGTTTTAACTTTATTCTTTTATTTTCGTTTTTATTATACAAAACCCTGTCTTACTTTTTGTTAAAGTAAAAATAATAATAGGAATATATAAAATAAAATCGGTTTACCACTTACTTTTTCGTAATATAACGCTGCAAATGTACGATTTTTTTTTAATATTCATAGCGATAATCGTTATTTTTTTTTGTGAAAAATAGTGTATTATCTGAAAAAAGATTATTTTTGCCCTGACAAATTATTGTTTCATTTTAAAAATTATCTGTTATGTGGTATTGGATTCTGTACATCTTAATTGGTATTGTTGCTGGATACTTAGCCGGATTAATCATGAAAGGACGTGGATTCGGCCTTGTAGTTAATTTGATTGTTGGTCTGGTAGGAGGTCTACTCGGAGGTTGGCTTTTACCTAAGATTGGATTGGGTTTTGGCGGAGAGATCGTGGGGCCCTTAATCACTGCTACGTTGGGCGCAGTTGTGTTACTCTTTGTTCTTTCGCTATTTAAAAAATAGGGTTACAGGCAAAGTATAAACAAAAAGAAGAGGCTGTTCAAAAACGAACAGCCTCTTCTTTTTGTTTAGGCGGCGCTTACCCTTAAAGAAGGCGATGAAATACATTTTTACCGTTCCAAAACGCTGCATACATCTAAAGAGAAGAAAGAAATAGAGGCATTGCTAACGTCTGAAATGAAGCAGATTATCGAACGGTGGGGCAACTCCGACAAAAGCCCGAACAGTTATGTCTTTCCCTTTCTCACAGGTAATGAAACGCCAATGGAACAAAAGAAAAGGATTCAAGACATTACCCGCCGAATAAACAAACATATCAAGAAAATCGGGGATAAGTTGGGCATATCAAGTATTAGCACATATACAGCACGCCACTCATTCGCAAGCGTTTTAAAACGAAGCGGTGCAAATATTGCTTATATTTCCGACAGTTTGGGGCATAGCGATTTGAAAACGACGGAAAACTATCTGGCGTCGTTTGAAAAGGAAGAACGGATAAAAAATGCAGCGTTACTAACAAATTTCGGATATTAAATTTTGTTTTGTTATATAAATCAACTATTTTTGTAGCGGAATTTTGGCATATATTTATGCTATATTTGTGCCAAAAATAAATAAAAAAACTATATGCAATCAACTCATTATCATATAAAAAACGCTATAATTAAAAAACGTCGTGGAAAAATAATTTTTGCAGACGATTTTCGCTCATTAGGAACGGGTGTAGCAATTCGTCATGCTTTATCTCGCCTTTCAAAAGACGAATTTATTATTCGCCTTTCAAACGGTATTTACTTATATCCAAGGTATAGTAAATTAATAGGAACTGTATATCCTTCAATAGAAGATATTGCAAAAGCAATAGCTAAGAAGGAAAAGGCGAGACTGATACCAACAGGACTATATGCCTTAAACAGGTTAGGACTTTCCACCCAAGTCCCTATGAGGGTTGTATTTCTTACTGATGGAGCGCCGAGAGTAATTAAAGTGGGTAAAAAAGCAACAATAAGATTCAAAAAGACTGTAGCTAAGTATTTGGCTTTTAAGGGAGATATAACAACATTGATAATATTTGCGTTGAAAGAAATCGGAAAAGGTAAAGTAACAGAGTCAGAATTGCAAATAATCAAAGAAGCTCTCGCAATTGAAAAAAACGATAATATTATTCACGATGCTAATCTTGCACCGGAATGGATATCAAACATACTATTAAAATTAAAAAAAGATGAATAAATGGCTTATAAATCCCGAAAAAGAGCGTATTGAAATAATCAAGGGTTTAACGCTTACAGCGGGATTACCAGAAGAGTCAATCGAAAAAGATTGGTGGGTAACAATGGTATTAAAAGCCTTGTTTGAAACAACTTGTTCCAATTATTTAGTATTTAAGGGAGGAACATCATTAAGTAAAGGTTGGAATTTGATAGAGCGATTCAGTGAAGATATTGATGTTGCAATTAATCGGGATTTTTATGGAATAACAAACATTTCAAGTAAAAATCAAAGAGAAAAATTAAGGAAGCTATCTTCAAAATACATTCAAGATGAATTAGTAACAGAATTGTATCAAAAAATGCAGGATGCAGGTATTGCAGATTTTTCGATAGAATTAGTGGCTACGGAAACATCCGACAAAGACCCTCGTGTATTGAAAATTACATATCCGACACTATTTCCGGGAAATCATTATGTGCAAAATTGGGTAAAGGTAGAAATTAGTTGTCGTTCACTTCGCGAGCCTTTTGTGCCGGTTGCAATTAGAACAATTATTGCCGATAACTATCCTAATAAGGCTTTTAGCGATGAGTATTTTACAGTGAATATTGTTTCACCTAAACGAACATTTCTTGAAAAGGCATTTTTGCTGCATGAAGCTTTACAAAAAGGACGAATACACTCCGAACGAATGACAAGGCATTTATATGACTTACATAAACTAATGGACACAAAATTTGCTGAAGACGCACTCTCAGACATAGAATTATACAAAACAATCGTTGAACACCGCTCTATTATGACAAGAGAACGCGGGGTAGATTATTCTACGCATCGTCCTTCTCAAATTAATTTTATTCCTAAAAATGAAGTAGTTGATTTGTGGAAAGATGATTATTTTAATATGCGGGAAACATTTATATACGAACAACCTATCCCTTTTGAAACTATAATCAACCGAATGAAAGATTTGCTTATCCGTTTTCGTGCAATAAAAATGGACGAAACATTCTTTGATTCAATTCATTAATAATAGACCCTATGCCCCGCCGAAGACAAACAACGGTAAATCTGAAAAAGTTGGAAACCTATCCCGCTTTGGTGGAAGAACTGCGGAATAATCCCAAGTACGCAAATAAAGACCTTACTTCCTTGAAACTAACCGTTTATGACAACTACAAAGCCACTATCAAAGACGTGGATAAAGCCATAAAACATCTGCAACACTATGCTGCTGCCAAGAAAAACACCATTGAAATATTTCAGGGCGAACAGATTATCAATCGGGTTAGGCTATCCAAAATGCTCGGTATCACCCGCCAAACTTTGAATGCTTGGATAGTAAAGGGTTTCATCACTCCCCAACAATCCAAATATTTACCAAATAAAGAAACTTTTAATACCGATACTGTTTTACAGGAACTTAACAACTACAAAAGCACTCACTCCGAAGAACGCATATAAAAAAAATACCAAAAAAATTAATTACTTAACATACCTGAGACATTTCATACAATCTTGAGGACATTTCCATAAAATTGTAGTAAATATGACATCTTATGTCCTCAAATGTCCTACCCCTGTTATGCGATTATCCATTTGACCAACAGTATCTTCCAATCGTATCTTTGTGCCGTTTATTTCACTATTAAATATTAAAAGCATATATGAATACGATTATTATTTCCGAAGAAGACAAACTTCGGGCGATTGTACACGATGAAGTGTCAAAACTGTTTCAGGCAAGGCAGGAACCAAAAACGGAGATAGACACAATGACGTTATCCGATGCAGTTACTTTGTTAGCCGAGTATGGTTATATCCTGTCGAAAGCGAAACTGTATAAACTGACGGCATCGGGAAATATCCCCTGTCGGAAGTTCGGGCAAAAGTTGGTATTTTCCCGAAAGGATATTCTTTCGTGGGCAGAAAGTCAAACGAAGCCGAAAAACAATCAATCGGAATTATTATTAACCCTTGCCCGAAGCGCAAGACGTAAAAAACTATTCCGATGAAAAGAAAAGGACGTTACTTTGAAATTAATCGGGGCGATATTGACGAAATTTTGTTGTAATGTTGTGTAATAATATTTAAAATTATGAATATCAATATATTAAACACCACAACAAGTCCACAACAATGGCACAACAAAAATCGTGTTTGTTGTGAAAAACCACAACAGACGAAAACTTTGTTGTGTAAATGTTGTGTTTGTAACTTTCTTTTTCACTGTATATTAACCCTGTTTCACAACAAAACAACAAAAATTTTGGAATTATGTCCCCCGCAGAAATAAGAGAGATAAATATTCGGGAATATCTGAAACAAAAAGACATTTCGACTTTCCGAAACAGCAGCGACACCTGCTTAGTCTTCGAGGGATTTTGGGACTTTCTTTCCTATCTCACCATTCAGAAGATTGAAAAAACAAAACACGATGTTGCCGTACTTAATTCAGTCGCCAATGTTCAAAAGGCAATGGATTTTCTGAAAATGCATCGAGAAATTTATACCTATTTGGACAATGATGATGCAGGACGGAAAGCAAGCGAAATTATCAAGTCCGTAAACACAACAGTGTATAATCGTTCAACACAGTTTGCAGGATACAAGGATTTGAATGATTATTTATGTGGCAAAAAACTGATAATTGAAAAAACTAAAAAGCGAGGATTAAGATTATGAGCAACCGTTTTTTCTTTCTATTGCAAGACGTCAGTTTGTTCCCACAAACTGAAAAAATCATCACTACGTTCTAACTTTTGAAAACGATGTCGAATAAAGATGAAGAAATAAAATTTCGCTGTACGCCGTTTGAAAAATCCATTATCAAACAAAAGGCGTGGCAGACAGGACGGACTGTTTCCGAGTATTGTCGAACACAATCCGTCAGGGGAAAGATTATTTCCAAGCCCAAATTCTCGGAAGAAGAAAAGGAATTTTTCAGAACATTGAAAAACCATAACACCAATTTTTCGAGAATAGCCAATCTAATCAAACAAAAAGACCCGAAATTTACTGTCGCTATTTTTATCCATTTGGAGAATATGAAAAAACTGTACACTAAATTTTTCCCCGAATGATAGCCAAAGCAAAAGCCATATCGCACGGAAAGGAAGCAATCAATTACGCATTGCGGGAAGATAAGAAGGGCATTTTCCTTGCTTCCAATCTTGTTGAAAGTCTGAAACCTGACGAAATCCTGAAAGAATTTGAGATGGTTCAATGTTACAGTGAGCGTTGCAGGAATAAGTTTTTGAGGTTTGAAATCGGCATCGCTCCGCAGGACGAAAAGAAACTCACGAAAAAAGACCTGCAAATCATCTGTAAGCAATTCGCTAATGCGATAGGGTTGCAGGATAATCAATGGTTTGCCTGCACCCATAAAGATACGGATAATCTGCATATTCATTTGATTGCAAACCGTATCAGCATAGACGGTAAAGTTTTTCAAACGGACTTTATCAGCAACAGAGCCTCAAAGACAGCAGAAGAATTGAGCCGAAAAATGGGATTGACCATTGCAAACGAAGTACGCAGGGAAAGTCAATACCGAAAACGAACGTCATTGCCGAAACGATTAGACACCAAACAGCGTTTACAGGACATTGCATACAGGGAATTAAGGAACACCCAAAATCTAACAGCCAAAGATTTTATCAATGTTTTGAGAGGTCAAGGAGTTATTGTAGAGCCTGTCCGCAACAAGCAAAACAAGATTTACGGAATACGTTTCAAATATGAGGGTGAAACATTCAAGGCATCAGAGATTGGCAAGGAATTCGGACTTCGTTCGTTGTTTTTACATTACGGACAGAAAATAGACAAACACCAAGCCCCGCCGAAACATTTTGAAAAGCCTCAATTTGTTCCGCAACACGAGCATAATTCCGTATTGGAAACCGCAACAAGTATCGTTGGTGGACTGTTAAACATTCCATTGCCGTCATCGGATTACGACCCCGACGAAGCGGAATTTCAACAGCAGCAGAGATTAAGGAAAAAGCAGAAGCGTAGAGGAATGAGAATGTGATTTATTTTTACTACTTTTGCGTAGTTTTATTATCAGTAGTAATATGAGCAATCTTACCGAAGAAGACGTTAAAAACAGGTACATTACGCCCGCCCTTGAACAATCAGGTTGGAAAAAAGAGCAAATGCGTATGGAGTTTGCTATCAAGATGAATGAGCATTTTACCGATGGTAAAATCATCATTAAAGGAAAAACAGCAAAAAGAGGCGAACGTAAAAAAGCAGATTATTTGCTACATCATCACAATAATTTCCCGATTGCTATTGTTGAAGCCAAAGATATGACCAAAGATGTGGCACACGGCATTCAGCAAGCAATTGAATATGCTCGTTTGCTCGACGTTCCTTTCGCTTATTCGAGCAATGGAACAAGCTTTGTCGAACACGATATGCTGACAGGAATGGAAAGAGATATTCCGATTAACAATTTCCCGAAAGCAGATGAGTTATGGAACAGGTATCGTCAATTCAAATCCATTACGCAAGAAATTGAAACTGTAATTAAAGAGCCGTATTATTATCGCGAAGGAGTGAATCGTCCACGTTATTATCAACGAATTGCAGTAAACAGAACTGTTGAGGCAGTGGTAAATAATCAGCGAAGAATTTTGTTGGTAATGGCAACAGGTACGGGAAAGACCTATACCGCCTTTCAGATAGTCCACCGTTTATACAGTGCAAAAAAGGTAAAGAAAGTGCTGTATTTGGCTGACAGAAATATACTGATTGACCAAACCATACTAAATGACTTTGCTCCGTTCAAAGACAAGAGTATCCTTACAAAAGTTGAAAATAAAACACTTGATAGCGCTTATGATATATTTATGTCGCTTTACCACCAATTAAGCGGCGATGACGATATGGAGGTATTCAATCAATTTACGCCAGATTTCTTTGATTTAGTGATAGTTGATGAGTGCCACAGAGGAAGCGCAAAAGAAAACTCACGTTGGCGGAAAATTTTGGATTATTTTCACGGTGCTATCCATATCGGTATGACTGCCACGCCCAAAGAAACGGAAGATGTATCCAACAGCCACTATTTTGGCGAACCTGTCTATACCTATTCATTAAAACAGGGAATAGATGACGGATTTTTAGCGCCATACAGAGTTTTGCGTTTCGGAATCGACAAAGATTTGGAGGGCTATATTCCCGAAGACGGAAAATTGGATGTATATGGACAAGAGATTGAACAAAAAGTATATACAGCGCGTCATTTCGACCGCGAACTGATTATTGACGACCGTACTAAAACGGTTGCTCACAGGATTACGGAGTTTTTGAAACAAAGCGGCGACCGTTACTCAAAAACCATTGTTTTTTGTGTGGACGAAGACCACGCATTGCGAATGCGACAGGCATTGGTAAATGAAAATGCTGATTTATGTGCAATTAACGATAAATACGTGATGCGAATAACAGGCACTGATTTGTTGGGGAAGCAGCAGTTAGAAAATTTTATTGACAACAACTCTAAATACCCAACTATCGTAACCACTTCCGAACTGTTATCGACAGGCGTTGATTGCAAGATGTGTAAAGTGATTGTGCTTGATGCCATAATCAACTCAATGACAAAATTTAAACAGATTATCGGGCGGGGAACGCGATTGGTATGGAACAGAGATAAGCGATATTTTACCATATTGGATTTTCGCAAAGCCACTCTAAAGTTTAGCGACCCCGAATTTGACGGACCTGCTTCTTCTGTGTTTAATGTAGAGAAAGATGAGCCGATTCCTACTCCCGAAAATGATGATGAATTAGATAACGGATATGGCGAAGATGAAGAAATTCACAAAAAATATAGAGTAGATGATGTATCTACGATGATTGTCAGTGAATCGGAAGTCATTTACGGAGAGAACGGCAGACTTGTTGCAAATCACTCTGCAAACTTAAAGATATTGATTCAGGAAAAATACCAAACGGCAAACGATTTCATAAATGATTGGTTATATGGTGAAAAACAATCTATTATTAGCAGTTTTGAAGAAAGAGGAGTTGATTTCAACAGGTTTCAAGAAAAAGATATTGATTTTTATGACATTATTTTGGAATATGGTTTTAATAAGGGACTGAATTTGAAAGCAGAAAGAGTGTATAATGTATTGGAAGATAATTTATTCCTTTCACTTACAGACACTCAGCAGAAAATCGTTATTGAACTGCTAAATATCTATAAATCAACCAATGTAATATCGCTTGAAAAAATAGACGTATTGGAACAACCCAATTTCAATCGTTTTGGCGGTTTTGTTCATACAGTTAAGGCGTTAGGAGGAAAAGATAAATACCAAACGCTTATCAAAGAATTAATTATCAAACTTTACGCAGAATAATTTTAAAAATATGTCGGTAGAAACGCTTATTAAAAGGCTTCAAAACATAATGAGAGGCGACGACCTTTCGGGAACTGTCCAATATCTACGTCAGATGATTTGGATGATTTTCTTGAAAATTTATGATGCAAAAGAAGAAATTTGGGAAATCAAAGACGATAATTATCAATCCATTATCCCCGCTCATTTGAAATGGCGATATTGGGCGATTGACAGGGCTGATGGTAAAGCATCGACAGGCGACGACTTGATTAAGTTTGTGAATAATGAACTGATTGATACACTCAAAAAAATCGAAGTTGATGAATATACCCCGAAAAAACATCTGATAGTCAAATATATATTCGAGGACGCTTCTAATTTTATGAAAAATGGCGTAAAACTGCGTCAGATGATAAATGTGTTAAATGAGATTGATTTTACCAACTATACCGAAACACACGAGTTTGGCAATTTATACGAATCAATGCTCAAAGACTTGCAGGAATCCAAGCGCGATGGCGGCGAATTTTATACGCCCCGTGCATTAACCGATTTTATCGTAGAACAGATTAACCCGTGTTTGGGCGAGGATATTGCCGATTTTGCCTGTGGTACAGGTGGTTTTTTGGTAAGCGCTTTACAACATTTGGAACAAAAAATTGTTTCGCCCGATGATTTACAAGCGTGTCGTAACGCTGTCTATGGTATTGAAAAAAAATCGTTTCCCTATTCATTGGGGCTTACCAACTTGATTTTGCACAATGTGGACGAGCCGCGTATTTTTTACGATAATTCTCTGAAACGCAATGTGAGAGAATATTCAGACGAAGAAAAATTTGACGTTATTGTTATGAATCCGCCTTACGGTGGGACAGAAGATGAGATTGTGCAGATGAATTTTCCTGTTGAATTTCGGGCTTCGGAAACAGCCGATTTGTTTATGGCTGTGATTATGTATCGTTTGCGGACAAACGGACGAGTAGGAGTAGTATTGCCCGATGGATTTCTTTTTGGAACAGAAGGAGCAAAACGGAATCTGAAAGAAAAACTGCTCAATGATTTTAATCTGCATACCGTTTTGCGCTTGCCTAAAAGCGTTTTTGCACCCTATACTTCCATCGCAACCAATGTGCTTTTTTTTGATGAAGATTGCGACGGCTCGCGTGATATTTGGTTTTACCGTATGGATATGCCCGAAGGCTACAAAGCATTTTCAAAAACCAAACCGATTCAATCAAAACATTTTGAACCTGTTAGAGAATGGTGGAACAACCGTGTGGAAATTGCCGACGAAGACGGTAATTACAAATCGAAAAAATATTCCAAAGCCGAAATTACGGCAGGCAGTTATAATTTGGATTTATGCGGGTTTCCACACAAGACAGAAGAAATCCTACCCCCCGATGTCTTGATAAAAGCGTATTTTGAACAAAAGGAAAAATTGGACACTGACATAAAAAATGTTCTCGACCAAATTATGAACATTCTCAATCAGAAATAATGAAAGCCGACGAATTACGAAAATCAATACTCCAACTTGCCATTCAAGGGAAATTGGTAAAACAGAATCCCTACGACGAACCTGCGTTAGCGCTTATCGAGAAGATTAGGGTAGAAAAACAACGGCTTATCAAGGAAGGAAAAATCAAAAAAGACAAAACAGAATCTTTTATTTATAGAAGTGCCGACGGTTCCTATTATGAGAAGTTAGGTGAGGTTGTGCGCTGTATTGATGAGGAAGTGCCTTTTGAAATTCCCGATAGTTGGGAGTGGGTAAGACTTGGGAATGTATCTAATGTATACCGTGGTATTACTTTTCCTTCAAATGTAAAATATAAAACATATAAGCACGGTACTATTTGTTGTGCAACAACAGGTTCTGTACAAAAAGAATATAACTCAAATGCAGATGTTTATGTTCCAATTCAATATGTAAAAAACGAATATCAATGGTTAAAGTATGATGATATTATTATGTCTTCCGCAAATTCACGTGAATTAGTTGGAAAAACTTGTATGTGGAAAGGTACAGAACAAAAAAGTTTTGGTGGTTTTCTTACTGTAATAAGAGCAAAAGACGATATCGTACCCAATTTTTTGTATAATGTTTTACAATACTTATGGGCAATAGGTGCGTTTAATAACAATTCTACTCAAACCACTAATATTGCCAACATTAACAATACAATTTTATCAAATTTTCTAATCCCTATCCCACCATTAAATGAGCAAAATAAAATAGTTACTCAAATAGAAATATTTGAACCTTTAATATTTCATTACGAACAATTAGAACAACAAGAAAGTCAATTAGAAGCCGAATTTCCTGAAAAACTTAAGAAATCAATCTTACAACACGCCATACAAGGTAAATTAATTGCTCAAAATCCCGATGATGAGCCTGCCTCTGTTTTGCTCGAAAAAATCAAATTGGAAAAGCAACAGTTGATAAAAGCAGGAAAAATCAAACGTGATAAAACCGAATCGTTTATTTACAAAAATGCAGAGGATAACTCTTATTATGAGAAGATAGGGAACGAAACGCAGTGCATCGACGAGATAGTGCCATTTAAGACGCCAAATTCATGGACTTGGGCGAGGCTCGGTAGTATCTGTAATTTCGGAAAAACAACAAACATTGATTCAAAAAACATTTCAGACGAGACTTGGGTTTTAGATTTAGAAGATATAGAAAAAGATTCAGGCAAACTATTGTTAAAGAAAAGGAAAAAAGACATTCTGATTTTGAGTACAAAACATTCATTTCAAAAGGGTAACGTTTTATATAGCAAATTGCGCCCATATCTCAATAAAGTGATAATAGCAGATGAAAATGGTTGTTGCACGTCTGAAATATTACCGCTTGATTTT
>Ga0082212_10006512_pt1 | contig 15674 bp, 11 predicted proteins | sample TergutNt197P3_FD_71548 | JGI IMG/M metagenome (GOLD analysis project Ga0082212, IMG submission 71548) | Neocapritermes taracua P3 segment gut microbial communities from Petit-Saut dam, French Guiana - Nt197 P3 | ecosystem: Host-associated > Arthropoda: Insects > Digestive system > Gut ...
GTTTTTGAAAGCATATATAACTTTGCATCGTCAATGTCCCGAATTCTTGGTGCAAATCTGAACCCCAGCAAATGACTCAGCGCAAAAACCTGATCTGTATAGCCTGCGGTATCGGTATAATGTTCGTCAATACACAGTTCTGTTTCGTGATACAGCAGTCCGTCAATGACATGAACGGCATCGCGTGCGTTGGTGTTGATCACTTTTGTATAGAAGGCTGAGAACTGATCGCTGACAAAGCGGTAAATGGTGGTGCCCTTATTCAATCCATAATGCGGGTTGCGTTCGGCTTCCAGCGATGAAACACCCACCTGTATACGCATTCCGTCGCTGGATGAAGTTGTACCGTCGCCCCATCGGGCAGGAAGGGATTGTTTGTGCTGATAATTTACCAGGCAGGACTGGACTCGTTTCATGGCTTCATCGTACATCCGCCACTGTACAGCGTTGGCCATTTGATGGTAACTGATACAGGGAGTACAGTCTGCCATTTTCGACAAACCAATGTTTGTTCCCATTGCCATCAATGCAGCTAAAACAACAGGTTTTTCTTTCATTTGGACCATACTTCCGGTTGATGCGTGAGTAAAGTACCTGTCGAAACCTGTCCAGCCGGAAACTTCAAGCAACAGGTCAGTCAGTTTAATATGGGGCAGAATACCATACAGCCTTTCACTTAATTGTTCAGCCTCTTCAGGTGTTTCTTTGTTCAGTCTTTCGATATGAATTTTACCGTCCGACAAGTCAATACCTGCCAATTGATGAATATTTTCCGACAGCCATTGTATCCTTTCATGCATTGATTTAGTTCTTTCCTGCATATAATTGTCATAACAGGCGTTCACGGCAAGTTTACCGATTTCTCTCTTCCATTCATTTTCCGGCAACAGGTATTCATCAAAATTCCGGTAGTTCCGGCTTCCTTCCACCGCTATATCTCCCGACCGTATCCTGTTTTTAAGTTCCGTATATGCTGCCATTTCATAGTAATAGCGATTGATTGAACCATCCGGTTCGTAAATATATTTTCCCCATCGTTTCGTTATAAAATCTACCGGAGCGTCATCGGGAATCTTTCTTTTTCCTTCTTCATTTACGGCATGAATGATAGACAAGGCTTTTATCATGGAGTTCATGGAGGAGTTGGTTGAAGTAAATTTCAAATGTTTTACCAAAGAAGGGGTATATTTGCGCAGGTGATGATATTTGGTGGACAGGAGGTCCAGATAGTCATAATTTTGCGGTCTGGTCAGTTTTTTTGCGTCTTCAACGCTTTCGATGACCTTACTCCATGACATGACCGTTTCAATAGTATCAAACGGATTTAATCTTTCATTGCGGGATTTGATGAGCGCCGTTCCTATGTCAATATAATGGATGATTTTTTCATTCAGTGATTTGGCATTTTTCTTTTGAATTTCTTCCTGCTGCCGGCGACCTTTCGACAACAGTATATTGATTTGTCTGTCGTGTATTTCTACGGCAAAATCCGTCAGTCGCTGTGCCAGCTCATGCAAATATGAAACCAGCAAAGCATAGCGTTTGTCTTCCCTGAAACGCCTGAACGCATACGGCTCATATCTGGAACCCAGCCGTGAGAGTTGTTTCAGCCGGTTAGGATGAATCTCTTTGAAATCAACATTTAAGTTCAATTTACGAATAATTTCCAAACGTTCAACGGTATGCATAAATGCCTTTGGGGAACTTTGTCCCGGGTTTTCTTTCAAATATGCCAAAGGGGTTGTTTGGGTTTCATCCGTAGCATTAATCAGCTCGTCAAGCTGTCGCTTTTGTTTGAACGTCAAATGACTGTTAATGATCCGGTAGATTTTGTCTTCTGCCGCCTGACCAACCATACTAACAATTCTCTCAATCCGGGTAATGCCGGGCAGAATTATTTTTTGTTCCCGCAGTCGTTCAGCGGAAAGTTTGATTGACCGCAAAATATGATCGTTTTCCAAGGCAAGGGGCATCAGGTAATCCTGCAATAATGCATCATCCCGGTCGCTGAAAAATCTGAAACCGTACAGGTCACGTATTCTTTTCAGATGACTTACCCTTGTTGCTTCCCTGTTACCATATTGAAATAACCCCTCAATACCTGATATGCGCAGTTGCCCGGCAATGTATGAAAGTACAGTATCGGGAACTGTACCAATATCTGTTAATACCCATCCCGGATACCGCAAAGAGCAAAGTTGCAAGGCAAAGCCCATCCGGTTGTAATCCCTTCTGTTTTGATGAATGATTTCTAAATCAAAAGCGCTTAAAGTATAGTATCGGGCAATTTCCCAATCCGAAATATTGGCGGGAATTTGTGTCAATTCTTTTCGCTGGTCTTCGGTCAGAAGGATTTCAGGTGGTTTCATATATCATTTCCTGTTTAGCAGGTTATGTCCATGCTCTTTTAGCGATCCGTCTCCGTTCAGGTATACATAAAGCGTTGTCGTGGTCATGTTCAGTTTTTTCGCTACATCCCGGACCGTGATGCTTTTATCTTCCAAAGCCTTGATTGCTATCATCAGTGTGGCTTTATCCATTTTTCGCGGTCGTCCTCCTTTTCGTCCTCTGGCTCTGGCAGCTTCCAAACCGGCTTTGGTTCGTTCGCGGATAAGTTCCCGTTCAAATTCTGCCAAAGCAGCAAAAATTCCAAAGAAAAGTTTCCCGTTAGCAGTAGCGGTATCGATCTGAGCGCCGTTCCCTGTTAACACTTTCAAACCGACATCGCGACTTGACAATTCATCAACTAATGTAACCAGGTGCTTTAAATCCCTGCCCAAACGATCAAGTTTCCATATCACTAAAGTATTGCCCGACTGCAGGGCTTTCACGCAGGCTTCCAGACCCGGACGTTTGTCTTTTCTTCCGGATGCCAAATCTTGGTAAATCCTGTTTTCGTCTACACCGTCAGCAATTAACGCATCTTTTTGAAGAGTCAGTTTTTGACTGCCGTCACTTTTGGAAACTCGCATATATCCTATTTTCATAAACATTTGTTTTTTATGTACAAGAAAAGATAAGGACAAAGGTACAACATTTCATTGATATTCTTTACGGGTTTTCTTGTAAATATTTGTCTTCGAAACCACCAATTTTAAATTATCAGTAAAACGTTCGTTTTTCTGACTGTAAGGAGAGTTAAAAACTTAGCCCGGTCAACAAATATTTAGGAGAATGAAATAGAGCAGAAAAATCCTTAGAGTACCTAAAAATGCCTGTTTCGTATCAAAAAAATCCTTAGAGTATGTTTTGTCGGAAATGCTGGCGATACCCCTATATAACCGTTTCCGGGATATCGCTGATATTTGTAAGCGTCCATCCCGGATATCGCAAACAGCAAAGTTGCAGGGCAAAGCCAATCCGATTGTAATCTTTCCTTTGCTGATGAATTACCTGGATATCGAAATCATTGAGCGTATAATATTTCGCTGTTTTCCAATCCCTTATATCGTCAGGATTTTTTGTCAGTTCGAGTCTTTGTTCTTCAGTCAGCAGTATTTTCGCATATTCCATGAGTTTCTTTACGGATATGAAGGTAACGGTATAAAGTTGTTTTGCCAATCCCGGTCGCTTTAACAATTTCTGATATGGAATAATTCCTGTCTTCGTGCATTTTCAAGGCTAATTCAATACCTTTCCGGGGCTTTGGCGGACGTCCGCCTTTCCTGCCTCTCGCTCTGGCGCTGGAAAGACCTTCTCTGGTTCGCTCGCTGATCAAATCCCTCTCAAACTGGCTTACTCCGGCAAAAATGGCAAACAGCAGTTTTCCCTGCGGTGTTGTGGTATCGAGCCAGGGTTCTTTCAGGCTTCTCAAATGGGCGCTTTTCCGGTGTATCGTATCCATCAAAGAAAACAGGTCTTTTATCGATCTGCTCAACCGGGTCAACTCTGTTACAACAATTACGTCGCCGCTTCTCAACTGATCAAGAAGTTTATCCAACTCAGGGCGTTCCTTCTTCGATCCTGTTACTTTTTCCTGAAAAATACGTTCACATCCAGCCTGTTGCAGTTGGTCGGTTTGACGATCCAAGTTTTGTTCTTGGGTACTTACCCTGGCATATCCAAATATCATACACAGAAAATTATCGTTCCAAAAACGACAAAGATATACATTTTTACGGAATTTGATTTAGGAAATATTTTTGGGGCTACTTTTTAAAGAAAAAATCTTGATTTTCGAGGATCAATATGTTATTCCCATAAACGAACGTTTTTGGGATGAAAAATCGCTTAGAGGGGGTTTTGTGGAAAATGCTGGCGAGACCCCATATTCAGGACTCCTGGCTTGGAACAAACCGGATTGTCGCAATGTTGCCATAGCTTTCCTGTATTTTAATTTTATAATCAAAATACAAAAGAAAGAAAAAACCGCTTATTGGATAATTAATGGCCGGATATAGTCCGAAAAAAGATGGCGCTGAACGCATTAACTCTTTTCGCTCTCGTGGCTGGATATCTGACGAAATGGCATGTTTTTTACATCTAAAATACTCACTTTTTTCATCTTTTTGCCGGTTTTGGTGGCTGGATATGATCCGAATTCTGTATATGTGGCCAATTCAACTTTTTGAATTTGAAGAAATTTTCTCTTTACGTGCTATAAAGTCCGTTTCGTGAGCCGACCCGATTTTGAGTTTTACACATCTGATTTCAGGACAACCTATTCCGTAGTTATCGAAGGCTTAACCAACGACGGTAAAATCGTCAAGCAGATAGAGAAGATACGGGTGGAATAGCAAATTAGTGATTAGATGCCATACAAATATTAGTATCAATGATATGGCGATTTTTAAAAGAACCCAGCTAAGAAATTTTATTCATCATTCCAGCAAAGAAGATAAGCCCTGTACTTTTTTCCTTGATGAAATACAGGAACGGACGGTTTACCTTAAAATCTACAGGTGTGTATTTGATACCTGTAGATCCCATCTGATTTATTACAGTAACCGCAGCCGCTTCCATACCATTCTCATCCATTTGGACAAAAGTTTTTTGTTTCACTCCGGAAATCCACAAAGGAAATTGACTGATTAAGGAAAAGTCAGCTGTTTCCATAAACGGAGTTTTCATGCCCATTGCCATCAGATCATTGTTGAGAGTCCGCTCATATTCCATCTTGAAGCGGGGGATTTGCAGATGTATCTCAACAGGAATAATATCGCCTTTCTCTGCATCATACGGATAATTTCCCAAAACCGTTATGGCTTGTGCCCACAGATCACCATCCATCTGAGCTATAATATCTGAAATATCTGTATCTTCGTCGGGCAGAATGACAACCAGACTGAAAGCTTCATTTCCAAAAGGAAGTTCCACGGCTGCATAGTTGTTAAACAAGGCATAATGTAAAGATGACGAAGTCATTTGCATTGTCGGAACCATCTGTTCTACACCGGATGAGGTACTAAATACAGCATTGATTGATGCTTCTTTGTTGAAGGGCGTTGTCCAATATCCTTTAAAATAAAGTGCATTGCCTAATAATAAAAGGGTTAAGGGGTCAATATTTTTTAATATCTCAGGTATCTTTCCGTGCGTTTTTTCGTTTGACCAGCTGTTTATCAGTTTTAGTGTGGCTGCCTCTTGGGTAAAATCCACATTTCGTATTTCGGCATCATAGTACTGCTGGTTTATCTGCTTGAATTGATTGAGTACAGGAAATTCCTGCTTTATACAAATTAAATTGGCCGATTCGAATACGCCGCGTGAATCAAGCGTTTGCATGGCACTAATTATCTTTTGTGCGTATTTGTTAATTGCATCTCTCGAAACATTGTCGAAACCAAGCGTTTGCCGTATTTCTTCTCCAGTCGTTCCGACAGCGCCGCTATGCAGCATTGAAAGTGCCAGTGTGGCACTCAATGGCGAAAGCAATATATTTTCACTGGGAGATTCATTGGCATAAACCCTCTGTAACAGGTTAAATGCGAATGTATTGGTGTATACTGACATTTGTTGTTCAACGGAAGTTAAATCAATATCCTGACGTAGATTGGAAGCACGAGGTCCCTCTTCTCCTTCAATTACCGGCACCTCAATATCACTTTGGCAGGCAAAAATTAAAGTAACCAAACCTGTAAGTAAAATGAATTTTAATTTCATGGTATTTATCGAATATTAGGAATTATCTTGAGATTATAATAAAAACCATTTAATGAAATGGGATTGTCCAAATAATAAAATCCATTACTATATGGACCTTCTCCCCAATTTATACTCAAGTATTCATACACATCTCCTCCTCCATAATCATTTTTTTTGTATCCATCACAAACCCACGCATGACCATAAGAATTAGAAGCGCCCATGAATCCTCCCATAAAAACGGGACGAGAGTTACTTAGGCTTAATATGACTTCAGATAATGAAAAAGTCTTATATCCATCTGATATATACCCAAAATAACTTAGAGTAGATATTAGGTATGTAGAAAGTGTACCACTGCCATTAAAACAATCATAGTCAGTTTGCGCCTTATCCCCTATTTCAGCAATAAATGAAGCTACAGCGCTTGCATTCGGAGAACTGGTTGATACAGTTGGGCTTGATAGAATTGAAGTCCAATTCAATGAAGAGGGTTTTCTATGATAGGCCATGATTTGAGCAAAAGCAATTGGTACACAGCCAGCTGGCGAATTAAAAGAACCATAGCATAATGGACAAGCCCAATTATATGGTTCATATTGATTCCAGAGCGTTGGGAGAAAAGCATAATAGGTAGTAACGGTTAATTTTCTTGTTGTTACATCTGTTCTCGGATAAGGTTCTTTTTGATAATATTTATCCAAGTCATTCTTAATAAATTCAGGGATTGACCTGAAATAATATTTTAAAGGCTCAATTAACAAAGTGTCTGAAGATGTACCTTGTTCTACCGAAATAAGTACCTTTGCAATACGAGTATCCGCAATAACAATAGAATAACCTGTTTTTCCATTCGTCTGAGTGGTAAATTCATAAACAGGAACACGCTCGTTTTCAAAAATTGAAGACATATCATCCGTGCTTGAAACAGTAAAATACATTATATTACTTTCTGTGACAGTTGTTTTAGATGTTTGTCCACTTTTTGTTGTAATATCGGCTGCTAAAAAATTTAACAATAATTCCTTCGCTTTTTCCGTTGTCAACAGATATTCCGACTCTGTTTCGTGTCCGAAGAGTCCAAAATTTTCATTGCTCTCATTAGTACATGCTGTTAAGATAAAAGAGAGCACAAATGTTATAAAACAAAACTTTTTCATAAGATAAAATATTATAAATAAATTAAATGAATAATAACGCAAAATTAGTATTTTTTCTTTAAATTCAATAAAATAAAGATATTTTTTTAATGATATAAATTCGTCCATAATGAAACTATTAAACCAAGTTGCTGACATTGGCATGAGGCCAAATGAGAATTATAAATTCTATTAATCAATATATTTGAATTACAAACCCAAAATTAAAGTTAATGTTTCACTATAACCTGTTGTATTTCTGGCGATTTGCTTATGCCATCATATATATGCAGGAAATAAATTCCATTTGGTAGATTAGATACATCAATCTGCACTGTTCCGTCGCCTCTGTTACCGGCTTGTCGCAACATATTACCTGTTGTGTTATAAAGACGGACATCGTAAGTTAAATTTTGCGTATTTGTGTTAGCGGCTGATCCAACATCTACGGTTAGGATATCGTTAACAGGATTGGGATATGCAGGCGAAGGCGATTTACTTCCTACGCTTATATTCAAAGGAGCCCACGCACCTGTCCCACAAGAATTTGTTGCTCGACATAACACCGTAACAGTTTCTATATTACCGCTGAAAGAGACGGTTGCATAATGTCCATAACTAGTTAATGTACTCGGATATGAAGGACTAATGATCCATTCGTATCCGGTGATACCCATATTAACATTATTATCTGCTTGGTTAGCATATAATGTAGTATAACCGTTAAGAGGTACTGAAGAAGGGCCCGATATTGAAATCTCAGGGGTACTTATCCAAAAAGTTTTTCTTGACAATTCTATTCCTCCATGATTTATGCTTACCCAGCCAATGCCTTTTCCACTGGCAGATACAGATGTAGAACTCATTGTAGTGCTTGATAAGCTTACATTGCTGCTTTTACCCCATGTAAATCCTGTGGGTGCATTTGTTACCGAAAAAGTATATGAAGAACCGGAACAAATAGCAGCAGAGCCGGAAATAGATGGTGGAATTAATTTGAATGTAGCTGTAAGTACTAAATCAAACATACTATATTCACAGAAAGTCGGATTACTAGATACGGGAGTGCCATAAACAAGCCATGTATCAAACATATACGAAGGATCTGGGGTTGCAATACAACAAAATTGTAAAGAAGAGTCCCAACCGTATAATCCGGGGCCGGGATTCGTTGATCCTCCTGAGCCATGATATACCAACACATTTATAGGGGTACGCGTTATATTCTGAACATAAGCCAAAAACAAATAAGTGGCGGTTGATCCATCTTGAGCAGTTACAGTATATGTAATCTGCTGAGAAAAATCTTGCGCACCGAACGTTCTCGGCGTTATTGATGCACCTGAGGCTAAAGTAATAACTGGGGAAAGAGCAGTAACATCGGTCCCTTCGGCCATAATTAGTGCAATTGTCGTGATTGTTTCGTTTGGATCGACTTGGTGTGCATAGATTTTTTTATCGACAAGACCATCAACGGCAAAAGAGGTGATATTTCTGTCAATCGCAAAAGCCGAACTTGTTTTGCTGTTTTGTGCTGAGATTGAAAAACCTCCCATCAAAAGCACCATAAGTGCTACAAATTTAATAATTTGTGATTTCATTTTCTTTTTATTTTTGTTAATATTCTATTGATAGTTAATTTAATGAATGATTTACTTGTTGAGAGTTTTCAATCGTACATGATAAAATAAAAGCAGGCTAAGGATTACCACCCCAAGGCAATACATCACCTATAGCAACAGCCAAACACATATATGTGACAGTTGAACCATCCGGGACAATTACAGTAAAGTCAATTTGATGCTTAAAATTATAAGCACCCACCTCAGATATTCCGGCATAATTAACTTGTTTGGGAGGAAGTTCTTGCTTATTTCGATCCTCTATCAACGTTATGGTTGCATTGGGCGCCAATGTAATAATTGGGGCGAGGGAGGTAACATCGGTACCTTCAGCCATAATCAGCAATATTGACCAGTCGAGATCATGAGGGTATTCAATTACTTTTGTACCGACAAGATAAGGAACTGCAAATGAGACAATGTTGTCATCAATCGCGAAATAAGAAGATTCTTTTCCCAGATTTACTGGGCGGAATTCTTCCTGTTGTTGCGAAGCATCCCATTTAAACGTATGAAGATCATTTAAATCGTCTATCTCATTTGGATTATCCAAATCGCTCGTACAGGAAAGCCATCCCATTAAAAGCGCTATAAGCGCCAATAGTTTATTTATTTTTGAATTCATAAATTTCAGTTAACGATTAATAATAATTTTATGAACTTCCGGGGCGGGGGTAATTCCATCATGAACTTGCAGGTAATACATACCCTTATTTAGATTTGAAACATCAAGCTGAATCGTTTCGCCGGTGGAAGTTATTTGACGGCATACTGTACCAAAATTGTCAAGTAATTTTATGCTCAACAAAAATGACTGCCGTGTAAAGCCTGAAGCCTGTAAGGATGCTCTTGTGTCTTCAACCATTTCAGGATCAAAACTTAAATTCAACACATCCGATGCCGGATTCGGGTACGGTACTGTATAACTTTTTTTGTTATATACCCAAACGGGCGCATAATTATCCGCACCCCAGCCACAAGCATTGGATACCTTGCAATGAACCTCGTAAAATCCGGGATTATCAAAGACAATACCAGCCATATCGGTATTAGCGCCAATAATTTTTCCGGAGACAGTTGGGTTTACCGACCATTGATATCCGGTAGGATTAGCGCCTGCAGGCAAATTAAGACCGTAAGAAGTATATACTCCTATTGTAGCACTGGATGGACCCGTTACAGAAGATGAAGTTAAATTAATAGGTCCTATCCAAACGTTTAATCTCGCTAATTCTGATCCACCATGATTAATACTTACCCAACCCGCGCCGTTTGCTCCGGATACGGCAGAAACTGAAACGGAATTACCTGAACCGGAGAGATTCAAATTACTGCTCTTATACCATGTAAATCCAGCAGGCGCATAGGATGCCGAGAAAGTATATGATGAACCGGAACAAATAGCAGCAGAGCCGGAAATAGATGGTGGAATTAATTTGAATGTAGCTGTAAGTACTAAATCAAACATACTATATTCACAGAAAGTCGGATTACTAGATACGGGAGTGCCATAAACAAGCCATGTATCAAACATATACGAAGGATCTGGGGTTGCAATACAACAAAATTGTAAAGAAGAGTCCCAACCGTATAATCCGGGGCCGGGATTCGTTGATCCTCCTGAGCCATGATATACCAACACATTTATAGGGGTACGCGTTATATTCTGAACATAAGCCAAAAACAAATAAGTGGCGGTTGATCCATCTTGAGCAGTTACAGTATATGTAATCTGCTGAGAAAAATCTTGCGCACCGAACGTTCTCGGCGTTATTGATGCACCTGAGGCTAAAGTAATAACTGGGGAAAGAGCAGTAACATCGGTCCCTTCGGCCATAATTAGTGCAATTGTCGTGATTGTTTCGTTTGGATCGACTTGGTGTGCATAGATTTTTTTATCGACAAGACCATCAACGGCAAAAGAGGTGATATTTCTGTCAATCGCAAAAGCCGAACTTGTTTTGCTGTTTTGTGCTGAGATTGAAAAACCTCCCATCAAAAGCACCATAAGTGCTACAAATTTAATAATTTGTGATTTCATTTTCTTTTTATTTTTGTTAATATTCTATTGATAGTTAATTTAATGAATGATTTACTTGTTGAGAGTTTTCAATCGTACATGATAAAATAAAAGCAGGCTAAGGATTACCACCCCAAGGCAATACATCACCTATAGCAACAGCCAAACACATATATGTGACAGTTGAACCATCCGGGACAATTACAGTAAAGTCAATTTGATGCTTAAAATTATAAGCACCCACCTCAGATATTCCGGCATAATTAACTTGTTTGGGAGGAAGTTCTTGCTTATTTCGATCCTCTATCAACGTTATGGTTGCATTGGGCGCCAATGTAATAATTGGGGCGAGGGAGGTAACATCGGTACCTTCAGCCATAATCAGCAATATTGACCAGTCGAGATCATGAGGGTATTCAATTACTTTTGTACCGACAAGATAAGGAACTGCAAATGAGACAATGTTGTCATCAATCGCGAAATAAGAAGATTCTTTTCCCAGATTTACTGGGCGGAATTCTTCCTGTTGTTGCGAAGCATCCCATTTAAACGTATGAAGATCATTTAAATCGTCTATCTCATTTGGATTATCCAAATCGCTCGTACAGGAAAGCCATCCCATTAAAAGCGCTATAAGCGCCAATAGTTTATTTATTTTTGAATTCATAAATTTCAGTTAACGATTAATAATAATTTTATGAACTTCCGGGGCGGGGGTAATTCCATCATGAACTTGCAGGTAATACATACCCTTATTTAGATTTGAAACATCAAGCTGAATCGTTTCGCCGGTGGAAGTTATTTGACGGCATACTGTACCAAAATTGTCAAGTAATTTTATGCTCAACAAAAATGACTGCCGTGTAAAGCCTGAAGCCTGTAAGGATGCTCTTGTGTCTTCAACCATTTCAGGATCAAAACTTAAATTCAACACATCCGATGCCGGATTCGGGTACGGTACTGTATAACTTTTTTTGTTATATACCCAAACGGGCGCATAATTATCCGCACCCCAGCCACAAGCATTGGATACCTTGCAATGAACCTCGTAAAATCCGGGATTATCAAAGACAATACCAGCCATATCGGTATTAGCGCCAATAATTTTTCCGGAGACAGTTGGGTTTACCGACCATTGATATCCGGTAGGATTAGCGCCTGCAGGCAAATTAAGACCGTAAGAAGTATATACTCCTATTGTAGCACTGGATGGCCCCGTTACAGAAGATGAAGTTAAATTAATAGGTCCAATCCAAACGTTTAATCTCGCTAATTCTGATCCACCATGATTAATGCTTACCCAACCCGCGCCGTTTGCTCCGGATACGGCAGAAACTGAAACAGAATTACCTGAACCGGAGAGATTCAAATTACTGCTCTTATTCCATGTAAATCCAGCAGGCGCATAGGATGCCGAGAAAGTATATGAAGAACCGGAACAAATGGTAGTAGAGCCGGAAATAGATGGTGGAATTAATTTGAATGTAGCTTTAAGTATGCAATCCGGAAGAAGATATTCAGTGTAATTCGGAGAATGCGATATCGGATAACCATTAACTGTCCACGTGTCAATCATATACGTAGAGTTCGGATAAGAAACACAATAATATGGGAGAGACGTATCCCAAATGTACACTCCAGGACCTGGATCAGTATATCCATTCGAGCCATTCTGTATCGCGAAAATCATCGGTGTGCGTGTTATATTCTGATTATAAGCCAAAAACAAATAAGTGGAGGTTGTTCCATCTCGGGCAGCTACGGTATATGTAACTTGATGATAAAAATCTTGAGCACCAACCGTTCTCGACGTTATAGCAGCGCCAGAAGCTAATGTAATATCTGGGGTAAGAGAGGTAACATCGGCACCATCGGCCATAATTAGAGTAATTGACGTGATTGTTAAATCCTGATCAATTTCGTGAACAATGATTTTTTTATCGACAAGACTATCAACTGCAAATGAGGTGATGTTTTTGTCAATCGCAAAAGCTGAACTTGTTTTGCTGTTTTGTGCGGAGATTGAAGAACCTCCCATCAAAAGCGCTATAAGCGCTACGAGTTTAATAATTTGTAATTTCATAATCCTGAGTTATTAATATTTTTATGTAATGAATATTTTTATGTGTTTTTTAATACAAGCATATATTTATATATTTGAAATGGCTTTTTGATGAAAAAAATCCGTAATTCGAAAGGACATTTTTATTTTCCGCTCCCGCTTTTCATCGGGAGCATAATAGAATGCCGTTGCGTGCCACCGGTCTGTATAGATATTTGGCGATATCTATACAGGCCTGTCGGGAATACAGGAGCACTGCCATTTTATTAAGCAGACAGCTCTCCTGAACTTTATTCACCGGAATAATCCGGACAAAGTGATTCCCGGTCTTAAACAAGACATCTGTGATATACGAGATGATTTGTTGTAACATTGTTTTTTTATTTATCAATTCAATTCACGGGACAAAGATAGATAATAAAACAAAAGGTTGGTTTATTTTTTTTGCATATTTTTAAAAAAAATTGCGGATTTTCCGCAAAAACCACACTGCCTTCAACTAATTTTGCGAATTTTCCGCAAAAAATGAATTCAAAAACTGCATTTTGCGGATTTTTCGCAAAATTCAGAATTCCTTTAGTCAAAAATATAATTGTTTGATTCCCAAATATTAGTATATTTGCGGTTGGAAAATAGAGATTTTGTTTTTTTAGTTACGAAAAAAAGTTTTTTAGTATGCCACAGCCCATATTACCATTATTTAGTGAAGACATGACTATCGTGAACGGATATATAGGATTTCAGCAAAAGGGGAATATTGTATATTGGTTTCAGGGTCAGCTTCCGATATTCAGCCACCATACAAGAGACGAGCGAAAGTTTCGGATGATATGCAGTGAAATGATCAACAATAACATCGTCACTTCTGCCGATCTGGCCCGTTCATTGAACGTAAACAGGGAGAAGCTATCCCGCTGGGCACGTCAGGACAAGGTTTCAGGAGAGATGAAAGCGGAGGCGAGAAAAGTTTCAAAAAAAAAGCGACTGTATTAACGCCGGAAAGGGTTTCAGAAATAGAATCTCTTCATGAAGAGGGACATTCTATAAGCGAGATCAGCGTGTTGACCGGCGTTGGTTACAGTACGCTCAAAAAGGGCGTCTCCGGTAAGCGCATCAACTTGTCGTCTTCTTCTCCGTCACATTCTGACGCTGAAACGGCGAGCAGTCGCAGTCAGGAAGATGCCCGTCAACTAATGGGGAAAGCCTGCTGCAATGTGGTTGAGCGAGCCTCGAAAGGGTCTCTTACCTGTCCGGTCGAGTTTCAAAACCAGACGGATTTGCAGTACGCCGGTGTACTGGTAACGTTGCCGGCACTGCTTGCCGGCGGGTTGCTCAGAGGCATTGAGCGGTTCAATTTGCCGAATGTATATTACACGACTACACAGATATTCCTTTCGCTGGCCTTGATGGTCATGCTTCGGGTCAAACAGTTGGAGCAGTCTCAATTGCTTTCGTGCGGAGAGTTGGGGCGCTGTCTGGGCATGGACCGTACGCCGGACGTACAGACTCTTCGCAAACGGTTAGTTGATTTTACGGCTGCCGCAGATGTTGCGGAATGGACTTTGGAACGAAGCCGCGAATGGTTGAAGCAGGATGCCGTAGAAGGTGTTTTGTATGTGGACGGTCATGTGAAAATTTATTATGGAAAAGCCGTTGACATGCCCGAACGCTATGTGAGCCGCATGCGGCTTTGCTGTAGCGGATGCACCGATTACTGGGTAAACGACGCCATCGGCCAGCCTTACTTTGTGGTGCACAAAACGATCAATGAAGGGATGATCAGGACGATACTCGACGACATCATTCCCGAACTTGACAAAAGCCTACCCAATCAGTCATCCGCGGAAGAACTTGAAAAAAAACCACTTCTGCACCGTTACATGCTTGTCTTCGACAGGGAGGCCTACAGCGTTCCGTTCTTTATTGAGTTGAAGAAGCAACGGATTGCCTTCTGCACTTACCGTAAAAATGTAAAGGATAAATGGGACACGAAAGAATTTCAGGATTATACAGTTGTAGACAAATTCGGCCAGAAGGTTCACATGAAACTGGCCGAAAGGAGAACATTTCTTCTGACAAAAAAAGAAAAGGGAAAACCACAGGAAAGCATCGAAGTGCGTGAAATTCGCAAACTCGGTTCAAGCGGACATCAGACAAGCATTATAAGCAACAATTTTGAATTGTCAAGCACGGACATCGGTATATATATGTTTGCCAGATGGTGCCAGGAAAATTTTTTCAAATACGCCATTGAAAGCTTTGGTATAGACTGTCTTGTGAGCAATTTCAAAAGTTCCATTCCTGACACGTACAAGATTCCAAACCCGGCGTACAAATCCCTGTGCCGGGAACAAAAGTCCATTGCGGGGAAGCTGGCAAAGCAAAAACAGAAACTGGCCGAAAAACAGATGGAAATGGATCGGTCGGAAACTCCTGAAAAGACAATGAACAAATACCTCCGACAAAAATCGGAAATATTAGAAACCGTAGAATTGTATCAAGCAGATCTGGACGTTATCAGGCAGAAAAAAAGCGATACACCTAAACATGTGGATATAAACGAGGTCAAACCGCAGGAAGAATTGCTTACGGTTGTCAATGACCGCAAACAACTGATTGATACCATAAAAATGGTCGGGTACTGGGCGGAAACTTCTTTGGCCAATGAAATCAAGCCACTGATGAGCAACCCCGATGAAGCCAGAAACGTCATCCGAAGTATTTATCAGTCCAATGCCGACTTAGTT
>Ga0082212_10006513_pt1 | contig 15673 bp, 14 predicted proteins | sample TergutNt197P3_FD_71548 | JGI IMG/M metagenome (GOLD analysis project Ga0082212, IMG submission 71548) | Neocapritermes taracua P3 segment gut microbial communities from Petit-Saut dam, French Guiana - Nt197 P3 | ecosystem: Host-associated > Arthropoda: Insects > Digestive system > Gut ...
GTGACGATCCACTTCATGATGGGCTCCTTATTATAATTAGATCGCCGCTCATTGGGCCAGCTTCTTGTAAAGATCATCATATTGAAGCATACTTTCCTCAAGTGCTTCCATGACTTGGCTGCGCGGAGTTTCTGGTCGAGCTTCGTCGCTGACCACCTGCGACTGATGCCCCCCAGCTATATCCAAGCCCTGCTGAGTTCTTAAAAGCCGGGAGTCGGCCTGGGTAGAAGATTTAGCTTTATCATCGGTCATGGCAGGTCTGGTTTTTCAGATTGTAAAAAGGATTATCATATCCGGTGATGAGGAGCGGGGATTGAAACGCTCGTCAGGCTACTGCTTGGATTCGGTCTGAGTCGTTTCTCCTTCTTCATCATTTATAAGACAGCACACCTTAGAGGCCACCTTCTTACAATAGCTTGACTGTTTCCAAGGTTTTTCCTTCGCAGGCTATTGTGGCAGCCTTCTCTATAATTTCCGCCCGAGCCCAAAGAAAAGCTTCGTAATCTTCTTTCATTCTACGATGCCTATCGTCGTCGGGAATACTGTCATAAGGCACGGCTAATTTTTCGTAGGGAATAAGATGAGTTGCCAACCGCCGCTTCAACTCCTCCGGTCCTAAAATACATTTTTCACCGCGCTCATTCAAATATTCGAGGGGGGCTTTACAGGAAATAGTTAGATTGGTAGGCCCGGAAATAAAAGCGCAGTTCATGGCCCGGAATATTTGTTCCTCAGAGATTTCTGCCTCGCGCAAAATAGCGGCCGGGAAAAGGTGGTGATAATGATACTCCTGATTATCTATTGTGTCCACCGATACCTTGGCTCCGTTAGCCAGATCCTCGGCTCTGCATTTAAATTGCAATGCCAACAAGGCCCGGCTAAGAATTCCTTTATTTTTAGGCCAGCCAGCTCGGAATATCTGCTCTCGCGTAGGAAAGGGATATTCTTCCTGGTTAAAGATCGGCACAGTGGTTTCTGAGGCATTTTCACATAGAATTTTACGCAGGCCGCGATAATCTTGTAGGGCATGGGTTGTCGAAGAATGGTCATAACGATCGGTCAAGAAAGCTCGCCAGAGAAATTTTCTTAATATAAGCCGTGCGTTACCTTTCTGGTCGGGTTGAGTAGGCAGATGTTCCCAGATAGCGGCTAAAATTGGCAAAGGTATGTAGCTTGGCAGGCGTGGTTCATCGAAAATACACTCTTCTTCCAGAAATTTGACCATATTTTGGATACCATTTACAATTGTCTGCCAATCGTTAATCATCTTGGCAAAATCAATTCCTTGATATCCAGCCTGGCTTGGGGGGCGATCTTGACGCAAGGCCACTACATTCAAGACCAGTTGGGGTACGTCAATATATTTTCCGGCTCTGGGCACTGATCTTTTCAGATCATTGACATGGTCATGTAGTGATTTTTCCGTTTCTTCTTCCACCAAAGCCACGATGATGTCATAGGTTGAAAGCGGAGCAGCATTGGTGTTCATCATAATGTAAACATCCAAGGCCACGTCTTTTGGGGTCGAGGGCGGCAGGGCCAAGTACGGCAGATTGAAACCTTTTATTCTGTCGCGCAAGGCATTAATTTCCTTTAACAGCTGTTTAAATTTTTTGTGGTCGTTTTCAACGGCGGTCTCTATCCAATTGTAAATTTCTTCTTCTGACAATATGTCTGGTCGCAACAAAGACAGAGGGATATGTTTGCGCCCCCAGCATTCTCTCGGATTGTCAAGCCACAGAGGATAACGTGTTCCATTATACTCATTACGTTTTATTCCAGTAACTTGTGGCGACTTTGGTGTTTCATCAAGGGATGCCTCATCGGAGTTTCCTGAAAGATTAACCATATATGTCCGATCAAAATAGCTGTCGTGGAGGCTTCGCCATAAAGCCGTCAATCGCTGTTGACCGTCCAAAAGCTGCTCGGTAACCCGTTCCCCGGTTTCCGGGGCCTCGGCCATAGTACGGCTCTTAAATTTTTCTTTATCACCGACTCCCAAGATCAAGGTAGCCCCGGCTGGCAAGCCTCGAAGAACAGTAGTCAACAGTCCAGCAACTTTCCAATACTCCCAAGCTTCAAACCGTTGAAACCTGGGCAGAGTGATTTGCCGCGATTTAATACGGAGGAACCAATCAGGGAGGAATCTATCATGAGCGTTCATAAGTGAAAAATTCCTTATCTTGTTATGTAATTATGGGTGGTTCCGCCGGAACCTTCGCCTCGGCCCGGGGCGGCTGTTACGAGCAACCGGACCCGGAGCCTCGGCGGGATTCCGGCGGACCTTGCGGCAGTATAACAGGTTTATATTCCAGATTCCGATAGATGATGGGACGATGAGGTAAAATGCAGGGCGGCTGGAAAAGGCCCGAACTAACGGAAATAAGGGCATAAAAGCGCCTCGTAGGGGTTACCTCATTATTTAGAGGTCGGGCGCTCGTAACAGTCCATATGGAGACCGCGGGCTTTATTCCCTGTGGAGGTGTTGTATTCAACCCACACCCGACCCGGGCACTGGCGAGAGGACCAAGGCACAGGTGCGGATGTGCGCCGCCATATGATAAAGCCCCGTCAATCGGTATTACGAGTCCCGATAGTGTGTAGTATAGCCTTGGCCAAAGGGAAAGTCAAACCAGGGCCGGGCGGCCCGATACTTGTCAAAAACTGGAATAATGATATGATAGGCTGAAAAATTGAAGACTTAAGGAGAAACCATGGGCAAAAAAAAAGACCGCGACGCCACCCCGGGCCAAAAGCTTCTGGGCCTCTATTGCCTCCTCTTATACGGCCGCCGGGAAGTGAGCCTCAGCGAGCTGGCCGAAAACCTCAAATGTTCCAAGCAGACCATAGGCCGGCTCATCAGGGACTTGGAGGTGACCGCCTACGGCCAGATCGAGCGCCGGCCCCGGGGCAAGGAGGTTTATTATATCCTGGCGCGGCGGGAAAAAAGCCTGCCCCAAGTGCCCCTGGACGCCGAAGGCCTGGCCCAACTGGCCTTGTGCCGGGATTTCATAGTGCATTTGCTGCCCACAGCCATGCGGCGGAAAATCAGCCAGACCCTTAACCTGACCACGGCTTTTCTGCCCCAGGACCAGGGGAGCCCGCCGGAAATAGGCCTGGGCCTGACCAAGGGGGCCATTGACTATACCCTCCACCAAGACAAGCTCCAGGCCTTCCGCGAGGCCATAGCCTCCCAGAAGCTCTGCGCTGTCAGTTACCAGGCGGATAAGACCAAGCCGGCCAAAAGCTATGACTTGGCCCCGAAAAAACTCCTGGCCTACCAGGGCAGCCTCCGGGTCATCGGCTGGATAGTGGACGGGCGGAGCCCGGCCCGACCCAAATATGAAGACCTATCCTCGTTTTATGTCCAGCGTTTCACCAAGGTCCAGCCTTTGGGGAAAGGCGGCGGGCATCTGCCGGAGCCGCCGGCCGGAGATGACGCTTTCGGGCTCATAGCGGATAAAACTTTCACGGCCAAGGTCAGGTTTAAGAGCGAGGCCGCCGACTATGTGGAGGAAAGGACCTGGAGCGCCAAGCAACGTTTCGAGCGCCGGCCCGACGGGAGCCTGGTCTTGACCTTCCAGGCCCGGAGCCCTTTGGAGGTCTTGTCCTGGGTCCTCGGTTTCGGGGGCCAGGCCGAGATTTTGACCCCGAACTGGCTGCGGGCGGAAATGGTCGAGGCTGTTAAGGCCCTGGCCGGGGTCTATAAGACATGATTCAGGCCTAAACCCATATTCGTCATTGCGAGCTTCAGCGAAGCAATCCAGAAATGTGCGTGTAACATCGCACAATATTTTAATTTTTTACTGGATTGCTTCGTTGCTTTGCTCCTCGCAATGACTATGGTAAATCGAAGTGATCATAGACAGAGAAGCGTATGTAAAAAAGCTAAAGGAACTCGCGAAAGGGAATTCCGAATACGCGGTGTTCAACAAACGTATCGTTAATACGAAAATGAATATGATTGGCGTTCGTCTGCCCGACATGAGAAAGCTTGCAAAAGAAATCTCGAAGGGGATGGACAAGGAAGCCGTTTTCGAGTTTTTAAAAGAAGCTGACAAAAACAGTTACGAAGAAGTGATTATGGCAGGCCTTGTAATAGACTACGCGAAAGTCACCGACGAAGAAAGAATAGAGCTGACGCGGGAATACCTCAAATATGCGGACAGCTGGGCGCAGATCGACACATTTGCGGGGAAGCTGAAAAACCCTGATGAAAAACTATGGTGGGATTTCGCGGTAGAATGCCTTCAATCCGAGGCTGAGTTTACAGCTCGTTATGGGGTGATTCGCCTTATGGAGACGTTTTTAACCGAAGGATACATACCAAAAGTCTTTAAGGCGCTGAGGAAAGTTAAAAATGACGGATATTATGTAAAAATGGGAATGGCTTGGCTATACGCGGAGGCTTCTCTGAGGGATTTCGAAACAACCATGGCGGAGATGGACCAACAGGCGATAGATCCATGGACGCGCAGAAAAGCGCTGCAGAAAATGCTCGAGTCGTTTAGGCTCACTGAAGAACAAAAAATTCTTATACGCCAAAAAAGGGCTGCTGACAAAGAATAGTCTTGCGGCAAACACATTTTTAAGGTATGATTCTATTAGCACTCTGTATATGAGAGTGCCAAACGGCAATACATGTCCAAGGAGGTCTGAAATCAATGGCAAAGAAACAATTCAAGGCGGAGTCCAAAAGGCTGCTCGACCTGATGATCAATTCGGTATATACGCACAAGGAAATATTTCTAAGGGAGCTCATCAGCAACGCGAGCGACGCGATCGATAAACTCTACTACAAAAGCCTGACTGAAAAGGTGACGGGCGTATCAAAAAAGGATTTCTATATTCGTGTCGCGCTTGACAAAGACGCCCGAACGGTAAAGATCACCGACAATGGTATCGGCATGACAAAAACGGAACTCGAAGACAACCTGGGGACTATAGCTAAGAGCGGATCGTTGATTTTTAAAAACGAAGAAGCTGGCAGCGCCGCGGATGGGGCGGATTCAAAAGAGGTTAAGGATGCTGAAAAGGCCGCGAACAAGATCGACATTATAGGACAGTTCGGTGTCGGATTCTACAGCGCCTTCATGGTTTCAAAGAATATCCGGGTCATATCAAAAGCGTTTGGCGATCCGCAGGCATGGCTGTGGGAATCGGCTGACGCCGACGGCTACACGATAAAGGAATACGAAAAAGAAGATGTCGGAACCGAAATCATACTGACGGTCAAAGAGGACACCGACGACGAAAAGTATTCTGACTTCCTTTCGCCCTGGCACGTGAAATCACTGATAAAACGTTACTCTGACTACATCCGCTATCCGATTAAAATGGAGGTTGAAAAGTCCAGAAGGATCGACCCGCCCGAAGGGTCGCCGGAGGGGACCGAGCCGACGTACGAATCGTATATTGAAGATGAAACACTCAATTCCATGGTACCTCTTTGGAAGCGCCAGCGAAGCAGGATCACAGAAGAAGAGTACGCGGATTTCTACAAAGATAAGTTCGGGGATTTTGAAGATCCGCTAAAAGTGATACATACAGGCGTTGAAGGCGTGATAAGTTATGAAGCGCTGCTCTTCATACCTTCGCGAGCCCCTTACGGCTATTACACAAAAGACTATGAAAAGGGTCTGCAGCTCTATTCCAGCAATGTCATGATAATGGACAAAGCCGCGGATCTTTTGCCGGACTACTTCTCATTTATCAAGGGCGTAGTCGACTCGCCGGATCTTTCTCTCAACATCAGCCGCGAGCTGCTGCAGCACGACCGCCAGATGAGAGCGATCGGTCAGCGTATCGAAAAGAAAATCAAGACAGAGCTTGAAGGCATGCTGGGAAAAGACCGGGAAAAATATGAAAAATTCTGGGAAGCTTTCGGGCTTCAAATCAAGTTTGGCCTTTACGACAATTACGGAGCGGCGAAAGAAACTTTGAAAGATATCGTTCTGTTTTATTCCAGCTCGGAGAAAAAGCTTTCGACTTTTGGCGAATACGTTTCCCGTATGCCCGAAGATCAGAAATATATCTATTACGCGACGGGCGAAAGTATAGAAAAGATAGACAAGATGCCGCAAACGGAATTGCTGAAAGACAAGGGATATGAAATCCTGTACGGAGCCGATCAGGTCGATGAATTTGCGCTGAAGATGATGCGTGAATACGGCGGAAAAGAATTCAAGTCGGTATCTGAAGGCGATCTCGGCCTCGAAGAAAGCGAAGACGACAAAAAGAAAGCCGAGAAAAAGGCAGAAAAATACGCGGACCTTCTCGGCGAGATCAAAAAGGCGCTCGGTGGCAAGGTCACGGACGTGAGGCTTTCAAAACGCCTGAAATCGCATCCGGTCGTTCTTGTTTCCGAAGGCGGATTGTCGCTTGAGATGGAAAAGATCCTGAGGCAAATGCCGGGAGCGGAAGCCGAAAACATCAAAGCCGAGCGAATACTTGAAATCAACGCGGATCATCCGGTACTGAGGGCGCTGAACAAAGTTTTCGAAAACGATAAGAAAAAAATAAAAGAATACGCCGGTATTTTATACGATCAGGCGCTTTTAATGGAAGGCCTGCCCATCGAGGATCCTGTCGCCTTTTCCAACGCTATTTGCAAGCTTATCGAGAAGACCGCCTGATATATTCAAAAAGATACATCTGCGCAATGCCTCCCCACGGAAAGAAGTGTTCGGCGGCATACGCGCGCATGGCGTCATGGTCTTTTTCAGGGATGCCGTAAAGCTCATTCATGGCGCGCGCGACCCATACGTCAATGGGGAATGAATCCGTTTTCTTCATCGAGAAAAGCATTACGCAGTGAGCGACTTTTGGCCCGACCCCGGAGAGCGTCAAAAGATATTCTTCCGTCTTTTCGGCGCTTGCCGTATACGCCGTATCAAGGAAAGCGCCGCCGTCAATGTCAACCTGCCTCGCGGTTTCGGCGATATACTGCGCCCGGTATCCCAGTTTGCAAATATCGAGTTCTTCTATTCCCGCGGCCGACAAGGCTTTGATCGTCGGGAAAGCATAAAGGTCTTCTTTTTCAAACCTGCCTATCTTTTCCCCGAATCCGGCGCACAAAGCGTCGATACAGCTTTTTATCCTCGGGATATTGGAGTTTTGGGATATTATGAAAGAAATCAATGTTTCCCATGGTTCCTGGTTTAACACTCTCAGGCCTCCTGCCGAGAGAATAGCCTTTTCCATTACCGGATCTTTGTCGGACAAAGCTTGCTTGATTTCCTTATAATCGCGATCCAGGTCGAGATAATCCCTCCAGAACTTCAGGCTGAGCCCTTCGCTTTTTGGCATATAGTCGCTCCATATTGTGAGTCTGTCTTCTTCATTATCGTAGGCAATATTGGCGAAGCAGCCGCGTACGACGCCGGTATATGATCCGTCCTTTTCACGTGAAAAGCGAAAGCATTGACCGGACTCAAAGATATCGGCCGTGTCAAAATCGCGGATATTATCCAGCACCAGTTTTATCAGGTCTCGTTTTCCCGCCACGCGAGGTCCTCTATATCAATGTCCGCGCCGAGCACGTTCATTGCCGTCATTCCTTCGATATTTTCGATTATGGCAGTCTGCAGTTCCCTTGCGGCCTCGAGAATCGGTTCACCCGCGCGGATTATGACACAGGCGTCAATGATCACGCCGTCTTTTCTCTTCTTTATAAACACTGAATTGATGTCCGCGATGGATGGTATGTCTTTTGCCGCGGCGTGTACAATGTCCTTTATCGCGCTGTCAGAAATAGAAAAACTGCCGAAATAACTGAAAGTCGGCCGTACGACAGAACGTTCCGTAGCTTTTGACCGGCCGTCACGGATATCTTTCAGGATTTTTAGCGGATGTATGAAATATCCCGAAAAATCGCGTTTTACTTCAAGCGTCGGCGCCGGGATAATATGTTGACCAAGCTCGTTTCTTCTGTAGTTCGCCAGTTTGCGCTCATCTTCGGTTGTAAGGCTTTCGATATAAATGCGTTCATCCGTGTGAGGCAGGCCCAGGCGTTCGGTGATCTGGTCTATCATACGGTCGCTTGTCCCGATCACGAGCAATGTCTCAGGCGAGGTTTTCGCTATTGTTTCTACTACCTCGTCACGATGATCGTCGGCTGCGAACAAGGCAGTTTTGATAGCTCCGACCTTGGTAGCCTGCCGTTTAGCCGACATTCCGGCGAGTACTGTGCCTTTCTTGATATAAAGGCCGTCGTCGATAATGCCTTCTATGCCTTCGCTCTCGCATAGCCCTATCGCCTGAAAGCTCTTCCCTGTTCCGCTTTTTCCGACCAACGCGTATGTTTTCATAAATTAATAGTATTGCAGTTTTAATTAGATTGCAATCTTGCCTGATATCCAGTAGAATTCGATACAATGTTACGGTTTTGAATATGCAAGCGTGCACGGAGGAGTAAATATGGTATTCGAAAAGATCAAAGAGATAATAGCGAGCAAGATACAGGTGGATGAGGATAAAATAACGCCGGAAACGAGTCTGATGAAAGATTTGGAAGCGGATTCGCTCGACGCTGTAGAAATAATAATGGGGATCGAAGAAGAGTTTGATATCGAGATTCCCGATTCTGACGCGGAAGGTTTTCAAAACGTAGGCGATATTGCCAGATTCGTTGAATCAAAAATAAACTGATTCTATTCTGCTTCAAACAAAAAGGCACGGGGCCGGATGCCTCGTGCTTTTGCTGTCTCTTGCGAGATACCGTTTTTAGATTATCCCTCTTTGATTGATTCTGTGGGACATACGGTAGCGCATACTCCGCAGTCGATGCATTTATCGGCATCGATCACATAGATGTCGCCTTCGCTTATTGAGTCAGTCGGGCACTCCGGCAAACAGGCGCCGCACGCGATACAAGTATCTTCAATAACATATGCCATAACATTACCTCCTTAAACAGATCAGCTTGAATACGCCAACGTGAGTATAACAAATGATTAACTTCACGTAAACGGTTTTGTCAAATTTTTATACGTGCAGAATCGTCTGCATTAAGATAGAATGTCAATGTATGAAAGGAGATCGAAAATGGACTTCAATTTAAATGAAAAACAACTGGAAAAGCAAAAATTCTTTAGGGACTTTACTGAAAAAGAGGTCTTGCCCCTTGCCGCCGTAATGGATGAAACAGAAACTTTCAACCTTGAGCTTCTGAAAAAGCTGCACGAGCAAGGTTTTATGAATATCCCATATTCTGAAGAGTACGGAGGTCAGGGCGGCGACTATATCGACTATGCTTTGGCGGTCGAGGAGCTCGCGAAGGCAGACGCGTCAACAGCTATTACCGTATCGGTACACACTTCGCTGGCATGTTCCTGTATCGACAATTTCGGGACTCCGGAACAAAAAGAAAAATGGCTCAGGCCGCTTCTGGAGGGCGGGAAAACCGGCTGCTTCGGTTTGACTGAGCCTGGCGCCGGATCCGATGCCGCCGGGCAAAAGACTGAAGCCTTGCTTGACGGTGACAACTATATCATTAACGGAAGCAAAATATATACGACCAACGCTGAGTTCGCGGATACGATCATCCTCTTCGCGATGACAAACAAAGAACTCGGAACAAAGGGCATATCAGCTTTTGTTCTGGACGTGAATACTCCCGGGATCAAAGTGGGCCTGGATATCCCGCGTATGGGCATTAAGGGAGCTTCCAATTGTGAAGTGTTCTACGAAAACGTGGTGATACCGAAAGAAAATCTTCTGGGCGAGGAAGGAAAAGGGTTCAAGTGCGCGATGATGGCGCTGGACGCCGGGCGGATAGGCGTCGCGGCGCAGGCGCTTGGCATTGCACAGGGGGCGCTTGACCTGGCAATCGCTTATGTAAAAGAACGTGTACAATTCGGGAAACCTATCGCGGCATTCCAGAATACACAGTTCAAAATCGCGGATCTTCAGACCCAGATAGACGCGGCCCGTTTGCTTGTCTACCGCGCGGCGGCAGCGAAAAGCAACCATGAACCGTTCAGCTCCCACGCCGCGATGGCAAAACTCTACGCTTCAAAAACGGCAAACGATGTATGCCGCGAAGCGGTACAGATGCACGGCGGGTATGGCTATGCCAAAAAATATTTGGTTGAGCGCTTTATGCGTGACGCGAAAATCACGGAAATATACGAAGGTACCAGTGAAATCATGAAAATGGTCATCAGCGGATCTATGAAGCTTCTGGGATAGGATATGAAGAAAAAACAAATTATCACAGCGGCTGAAGCCGTAAGTCAGATAAATGACGGCGATACCGTTGCGTCAAGCGGATTTGTAAGCAGCGCTATACCCGAGTCATTGATCAAAGCCCTCGAAACGCGTTTTCTTGAAACGGGCCGCCCGAAAGGGATCACGTATTTTTATGCCGGTTCCCAGGGGATGCGCGACGGCCACGGAGGAGACCGAGTAGCTCACAAAGGCCTCGCGAAGCGGGCCATTGCAGGCCATTACAATACCGCGCCGGCGCTGGGGAACATGATTCTCGCAGGAGAGATGGAGGGTTACAATCTCCCCCAGGGGGTGCTTTCTCAATTGACGCGGGATATAGCGGCCCACAGGCCGGGGGCGATCACGCATGTGGGCCTGGGCACATTCGTTGACCCCAGGCAAAGCGGGGGAAAGCTCAACAGCATCACTACCGAGGATCTTGTTGAGCTGATCGAGATAGACGGTGAAGAGGAGCTTTTGTATAAGTCCTTTCCTATTGACGTCGCTTTCATTCGCGGTTCTTACGCTGACGAAGCCGGTAATGTGACAATGCACCGTGAGATCGGCGAGGGCGAGGTAACCTCTATAGCCCAGGCTGCAAAAAACAGCGGAGGAAAGGTATTTGTGCAGGTCGAGAAAATCGTGCCTGCGGGTACTCTTGATCCCAGGCTTGTAAAAATACCGAGGCCGCTGGTTGACGCGCTGATAATAGGCGGCCCGGAAGATCAGGCGCAGACTTACGGATGTGAATATGACCCGTCGCTGACGGGAGATATTCGCATTCAGGTAGATGAGATTCCCCCTCTTCCGTTGAATATGAAAAAGGTAATAGCCCGCCGCGCGGCGCTTGAACTAGAGGAAGGGGTGTTGGTAAATCTGGGGATAGGCATTCCCGAATTCGTTGCCGCTGTAGCAAACGAAGAAGGTATAGGGGGTTCTATAGTGCTCACGGTAGAAGCCGGCCCAAACGGCGGGATCCCGCTTGGCGGCGCGCGTTTCGGCGCTTCGGTCAATCCGGAGTGTATACTGGCGCAGCATGAGCAGTTCGACTATTACGACGGAGGCGGTATAGATATTGCTTTTCTTGGTATGGCGCAGGCTGACAAGGAAGGCGATATCAATGTAAGCATGTTTTCGGGAAGGCTTGCGGGCTGCGGCGGCTTCATCAATATCACACAAAATGCCAAGAAGGTTTGTTTTTGCGGCACCTTCACATCAGGAGGCATCAGCGAAAAAATCGAAGACGGCAAACTGACAATATTGAAAGAGGGCAGGGCAAGAAAGTTTATTAATAAAGTGGAGCAGATTACATACAGCGGCGCCTACGCAAGGAAGAGCGGCCAGAAGGCGCTCTATATTACAGAGAGGGCTGTATTCGAGTTGAGAGAAGACGGCCTTTGGCTGACTGAAATCGCGCCCGGGATAGACCTGAAAACCCAAATACTTGATGAAATGGAGTTTGTGCCGAAGATGGACCCGGCAGGCCCGAAACTAATGGATGAAAGGATCTTCACAGAAGGCTTGATGGGGCTCACAATTTGAAATATCGGTTTTGTATGTGGTAGAATCTCTTGAAAAATACATGCGCCTGGCTCTGCGTGAGGCGAAAAAGGCCGCTCGTATAGGAGAGGTGCCGGTGGGCGCTGTAATAGTAAAAGACGGTGAGGTTGTAGGGCATGGGCACAACCGTATTGAATGTGATAATGACCCGACGCAGCACGCCGAAATGATCGCGATAAAACGGGCGGCAAGGAAGCTTGGTACGAGCAGGCTTGTAGGCTGCACTATGTACGTGACGGTGGAGCCGTGTTCGATGTGCGCCGGCGCCGCGGTGCTGGCCAGGCTTGACGCTATAATAGCAGGCGCGAAAAGCGACAAATCAGGCGCTTGCGGAAGCGTCGGCGATATACTTGCGTCGGAGAGCCTAAACCACCGGATAGAATATACGGCCGGTGTACTGGGGCAGGAATGCGCGTCCGTGCTGAGCGGATTTTTCAGGGAATTGAGATCTGAGCGCGGCGATATGGAAAGGTAACGGTGGGATAATTGAAGAAATCATTTGCAAGAGTATCGGCTGTAGTCATATTGACGGCTATGTTGCTTACCCTTGCTTTGGCTATGCCGGTATTTGCCGCCGGAGGCAATTTGAATTTTGTAAGCAGCACGCCTCAGACCGGGGATACGAACATTCCGATCGACAATGTCGGCATTAAGCTGTTCTTTGACGGAAATGTAACGGACGGAAGCATATGGCCGGCAAATTCCAAAGCTTTCACGCTGAAAGACAGCGAAGGAAATATAGTAGGCTATGAAGCGTATCCCGGCGCGAAGATCGGCGAAGAGGGCTATATCCTTGTGGTCGCGACACCGGATCCTATTAAAGAAGGGCAGCCCGGCCAGCTTATGCAAAACTCCCTTTATACCCTTACGATTTCTGCCGATCTTATGGCTTTGGGCGGTTCCACGCTTGGGCAGGATGTTGTGATAACTTTTGAAACCATGGACATGGCGGCAAATTCAAGGATAAGCATGATTATGATGGTCCTGATGCTGGTCGCTGTCTTTGCGCTGATGTTTTTAACAAACTGGCGAAAGATGAAAGCGGAGGCTGAAGCGGCCGCGCTGGTAAAAGCAAATCCATACAAAATTGCCAAGGAGAGAAGCATAACGGTCGACGAAGCGAAAGAGCTGATAGAAAAAGCCAAAGAGAAGAATAAGCAGCAGCTTGCGAAAGTCGGCGGCAAAGCCCCTGAACCGGAAGAGAAGAAGAGCGCTGTGCCGCGTCTTGAATCAAAAAAGAAGGCAAAGAATACTCATAAAGTTATAGGGCCAAGACCTGTTTCCGGGGGCGGCAGCTCATACAAAACAGGGAGAAAAGCCGAAAAGGAACGTAAAGCCAGAGCAGAGGCGGCGAAAAAAGCCGCGGCTTCGCAAAGGAATACAGGCGCGAAAGGGACTTCTAAAAGGTCCGGCTCAAAAAGAAAGGGCAGAAAAAGGTAACAGGGGTCACCATCGTGTTGCTAAAGGCTCCGGCAAAACTCAATTTAACGCTCAGGATTTTATCCAAAAGGGCGGACGGGTATCATGAAATCTCAAGCAGGATGAAGGCTATATGCCTCTATGACGAGGTAGATATCGTTGTAAGCGATGATCCCGTCATTGTAAGCGAAGCAAAGCAATCCAGAATCCAAATCAAAACAAACAGCCCATTCTTGCCTGACGGCCCGGAAAACCTCGCCTGGCAAGCCGCAGCGCTGGCCATGAAAGAGCTGACCGTCGGGTCACGGAACATCAGGATAAAAATCAATATCAAAAAAAACATTCCGATCGGAGCAGGCCTGGGCGGCGGCTCCGCGGACGCGGCTGCTGTTATTCTCGGGATCGCGAATACACTGTCGCCGGAAACAGATATTTCCGAATTGGCGGCGATCGGTGCGAAAATAGGGGCGGATATACCATTTTGCGTTTATTCCTGCGCCGCGGCAAACCCCATTGGGTACGAAGGTTTTGGATCCGCTGTTGCCGGAGGCATTGGCGAGCGGCTTGACCCGGATCAGGCGGACGGAAAAGGCCGGGTCGTTTTGGTCAAACCTGATATCTCGGTAAATACAAATGAAGCTTACGCTCTTTACGACGCCACGAAATCCAGCAAGCTTTCCGATTCGGAAAACGACCTTGAAAGCCCATGCGCGGCAAGCCGGCCTCTCGTGGCAGAAATAATAACAAGACTGAAAAAACTATGCGAGGAAGAGGGCGCGGGCGAGGCGAAAGTCCAGTTATCAGGAAGCGGGCCAACTGTATTTGTTTATTTTAGTGAAGACCGTTTCGGCGGCTCCGCGGACAAACTGGCCGAAGATATTTACGAAAAAGCAAAAGCTATATACAAAGATTATTTCGTTTATCTTACCGGGACTTTATAAAGATGCGGTTTTTTTAGAAAAAGTTCACATTTTACTAAATCATATGATGTGGTAGAATGATGTGGGCGATTGCTATGGGGCAGGAATAAACAAAACAAAATGAAACCTTTGAAAAGTTTACGGCAGTCTGGCGATGGACTTTCTATTCGGACAATACGTTTCTCAGAATGGAACGCTATATTGTTGTTCGCGGTATGCGTTATTATGGCGGATTTGCGTTTTGTGGAACTCGGAGAACGTGTTTTAATCTTCGACTCCATGACCGTAGAATCGGTTGGTTATGCGATCGGGGTATTTATATTTGTATTTCTGCCAAGTTCACGCGTTCTGACCGTAGGGCGTTTCGGCGCGTGTCTGGCTCTCGTAACACTGGTCCTGCAGGTATTGGTCCCCGGTTCATTGCTGGAATTCTATACATTGTATTCGTTCGCGGGCGGTATGTGTATGGGATATGCGTTTTATATGTTTTTCTTTTTTATGAATAACACGGAACGCCTGATGAACCTGATTGTCGTACAGCTTTATTTTGCTGTTATTGTTTATGGGTTATGGGACAATACCGAAGTCAGAATGATTCTTTCAAACGTGGTTGTATATATACTCTGCGCATTTTTCGCCCTTTCGCTTTTCGTCACCAAAAAAAGCCTCGTTCCGAAAAAAACATCTCCAAAACCCGGAGGGTGCGGCTCGGAAGAAGGATGCTGCTCTATCGGAAGAAGCGGGATGTGGGTTCTGTTTTTTGTCTTCATTATCTTCATGGCTATTGACAGCATCAATACGTTCATTGTCCACAAAGACGCGTCTGTCGATCATTCCGCATATAGTATCGGCGTGATCATCGCTATCGTGGTTGCTGTTGCGGTAAGACTGCTTTCCGGCAGAAGCTTACTGTATATGTGGCGGTTTTTCCTCATCGGCTCCCTTTTATCGATGGCATTGCTTGCCGTCGACGGCATTTTCGATTTACGGTTTGGATCGCTGGTTTACGGGATCGCGCATTCACTCGGGTATATTTCAGTATTTTTCCTTATTGGCGGGTCAGCTAATATGACAGGCTGCCTGAAAATATTCAAATGGTTCTGTTTGATTGTTTTCTTAATATCACTGGTAATGGATCCTTTGATCGAATATGTTTTTGCCAGATTTAATGAAGAAAACAATTTAATCGCGCTTATACTGATGATTGTGATTACCTGTATCATGTATTCGCGTTATTCATTCCTATACAAAAAAATATTTGAAAGCGACTGGATCGAGGATCTCAGCCATCGCCGGCACAAAAAATCTGAAACTATACCGGAAGAGGAGCAAAAAAAGGAGGATTTAACAGAAGGTCTTGAGCTGACGCCCAGAGAGAAACAGATTTTCTTATTTATGCTTACGGATATGTCGGTAAAACAGATCATGATTGAATTGGAGATCAGCAAAGGAACTTTCAATTTCCATACGGCCAATCTTTATCGTAAGCTGGAGATTCAAAGCCGTACTGAATTACTGGTCAAGTTCGGCGCATAGCTCTTTTCTCATTAAAACAGTCTATAAAG
>Ga0082212_10006514_pt1 | contig 15672 bp, 10 predicted proteins | sample TergutNt197P3_FD_71548 | JGI IMG/M metagenome (GOLD analysis project Ga0082212, IMG submission 71548) | Neocapritermes taracua P3 segment gut microbial communities from Petit-Saut dam, French Guiana - Nt197 P3 | ecosystem: Host-associated > Arthropoda: Insects > Digestive system > Gut ...
GGGTCCAGATACGAAAATCCACACCGAAGAGTGTTTGCATGAGGAACAAAATCGTATACGCCGCAGCGACTGTCAGCACAGCGACTAACAGACCTGTCCCGATCGCAGCCGCATTCAATGTGATACCGCTGAACCGATCTTCCTTCTGAATCGGTTTGAAAATAAAAAAATGTACGGAGGCTATCAACAGCGCGGTAAGCAAACCGCTAAAAATCGCCCAGTATACGATTTGATTAACCGTCGGTTCAATAAACACAGCACCGAGCCTTGCAATGGAGGGCGCGAACTGAATCGCCGCCCATAACAGCACGGACAGCATCACTGTGACTGCGCCGCCTTGCATAAACGCGCGCTTGTCTTTCAGCACTCCCAAAATCAACATCACCAGGCAAAGACCGCCTGCTGCGATCGCGGCGATACGAAGCGATGCCATGCCCTCGGCTTGCTTATCCATGATCATCGGGAAAAGCAGCGCCGGCAATAACGTGCCGACTGCGACAGCCAGCCACCCAACCGCTGAGGCCCATGCAGGACGAGACGGTTTATCCAAGCCGTCTTTCAAAACATTTACCCTTCTTAACAAGGGGAGTTTCATCAGCAACGATGCGACAGGGAGGATCAGCATGAAGAAACCTGCCAGCGCGATCATATTGAAGATTTCTTTAAAGATCCATATCTGATCTGTCTCCGCCCGCTCCATCCCTGTTATCGAGGGAGGGAGCACTCCGCTGAAGGCATGCGTATAGAAATGGATCAGGTTTTCTGTCGCAGCTTTTGAAAAGTGGTTCCAGGGATGCGTTTCCGTGGGCGTATAAATCACACGCGCGCCCGTCTGCGATTCCCTGAGCATGGTTTCTCCTGCCATCATATCGCCCGACTCGGCATCATAGAATCTCTTCTGCTCTCCGGCCTGATCAGCCGCTGTGAGACCTAAAAAAGCCTTACCGGCTAACGTCGCGGGATAATCTTTATACACGACGGTGCCCTTCACGGCAAGCTCATCCTCTGTTTTTTCCGCATCCGATTTGTTGAAGAAGAACTCATCATAATGCGCGGCTACAACGCCGACGGTACGGCTGCCAAGCGCAGCAAGCAACTGGTCAGACGGTGCGACCATGGCAGCGTAGCTAAGATCCGCGCCGGTCGGGATGCCGGCGTAAATCATCCTGACACCTGTTTGAAGCGCAGTCAGTTCATCCCAGTACATGGCCAGCATACTTGAGAAACCTCCCATCGAATGGCCGCTGACGGCAATATATCCATTTCCATCTTTATCTTTCAACGTGTACGATTGATGATAGATATACCGTACCGCGTCTATCTGGGCATAAATCCAGAATGTTGAGAATTGCGATCCTGCCGGTATATCCGCTGCCCAGCGCGAATCTCCGTGGTCGTACATATCCAGCGCCAGTACGATATAACCTCGCCGCGACATCTCGATAGCCGGCGCATCCTGCATTTCCTTTGAATTCAAGTATCCGTGGGTCGTCACGATGACCGGGCGCGGATCATTCTCACCTGCGCCTTTAGGCATATATAACAGACCCGTCAATACACCGCGCTCTGTTTCAAAGGCGATTTTCTTTATATCCACCGAATAAAAGGAAGTATGGAACAATTGGCCCAGAAAACTGCCTATGAATATCAGAGCGAGCGCGACTGCCAATAGATTCTGCGGTTTCTTATACCAGCCAGACTTGTTCATGCGTATACGCCTCCCCATGGTTATGGTAATGCTTTCTCCTCTGATTCCTGAAGCGCTTTTGCGATAAACGCATCCAGCGCCATCACGGATGGGCCGTCTGACTTGCGGCTCCGTACGGCAACGGTATGTTCCTGCGCCTCTCTGTCGCCTATAATAAGCATGTATGGAATCTTTTGCAGTTGTGCTTCGCGTATTTTGAAGCCAATCTTCTCGTTGCGCTTATCTGTATCAATCCGCAATCCTGCACGGCTGAGCCTCTCGGCCGCCTCATCCGCCCAGACATCCGCACGATCCGTAATCGTCAGAATAACCGCCTGCACAGGCGCCAGCCAGAGCGGCAGCGCGCCGGCAAATTTTTCCAGCATCAACGCAAGCGTCCGCTCATAACAGCCGATAGAGGTGCGGTGGATAATATACGGACGCCGTTTCTGCCCGTCCGCATCCACGTACTCCATACCAAACTTTTCCGCCAACAGCATATCGATCTGTATCGTGATCAGCGTATCCTCTTTACCGTGTACATTACGTATCTGAATATCCAGCTTGGGGCCGTAAAAAGCCGCTTCACCCATACCGACCGTATATGGCACCTGCAATCGATCCAGGATACCGGTCATCAGACTTTGTGAATTTTCCCACTGTGCGGGTGTTCCTTCATATTTTTGAGTATTGTCCGGATCCCACTTGGAAAAGCGGTAAGAGCAATCTTCCAACAGTCCGACCGTTCTGAGCATAAACCGCGCAAGTTCCAAACAACCTTCAAACTCATCCTCCAATTGATCCGGTCTTAACAGCAAATGTCCCTCCGAAATGGTAAACTGACGAACACGGATCAATCCGTGCATTTCGCCCGAGTCTTCGTTGCGAAACAGTGTCGCCGTCTCACCTAAGCGCATCGGCAGATCACGGTATGAACGCATTCGGTTCAGGAACACCTGGTACTGGAAAGGGCAAGTCATCGGCCGCAGAGCAAAACACTCTTTGCTGTCATCCTCCGCGTCACCTAAAATGAACATCCCGTCCCGGTAATGGTCCCAATGTCCGGAAATACGATAGAGTTCGCGCTTAGCCATCAACGGCGTTTTAGTCAGCAGATAACCTCGGCGCTGCTCTTCATCTTCTACAAAGCGCTGCAGCAGTTGAATCACTCGGGCGCCTTTAGGCAGCAAAACAGGAAGACCTTGCCCTATCACATCCACCGTCGTAAAAAACTCCAGATCTCGTCCGATTTTATTATGATCGCGGCGTTTCGCATCCTCTACGGCTTTCAGATATGCGTCCAGGGCTTCCTGCGTATCAAAAGCCGTTCCGTATATGCGCTGCAGCATTTTGTTTTTTTCGTTGCCGCGCCAATACGCACCTGCCACATGCGTCAGCTTTACAGCTTTCACATCACCTGTGGAATGGAGATGCGGGCCTTTACACAAATCTGTAAAATCACCCTGTTTATAAAAGGATATCAGGGCGTCTTCAGGCAAATCACGGATCAATTCCACCTTGTAGGGTTCTTCTTTTTCCTTCATCATTGTTAATGCTTCATCCCGAGGCAGCACAAAACGCTCCAATTTTTCATTCCTTTTTCGGATCGCTTTCATTTCCTTCTCGATAATCACCAACGATTCGGGCGTAAATGCCTCGTCAGTGTCGAAATCGTAATAGAACCCATTTTCTATGGCCGGTCCGATCGCGAGCTTGGCTCCGGGATAAAGCTTCTTGACGGCTTGCGCGAGTATATGCGAAGCCGTATGCCGGTAAACGATGCGGTATTCTTCGTTATCAAATGTCTGATCCATGTTCCTTCTCCTTTCGTCCGGATATAAAAAACCGTCCCGATTGCCGGGACGGATCATATATCCGCGGTTCCACCCTGCTTGCCTAAACCCCTCGACACCGCTGTATCGCGCGGCACACGCCAACGTCACGGGATGGTATCACACTCATCTTCCGCCGCGTACGATTTCAGCCTTCGGCGTATGCTCTCTGATGCTTCCAATGAGCAGTATGTTCCCGATCACCCGTCAGGACATGCAAAGTATAATCTTAATCAATTGAAGTGTCAAGTAAAACGTGAGGGGTTAGGGGCGAGGGAGACGAGATATGAGTGGTCAGTGGTCAGTAGTCAGTGGGAACGGGACCGTGAAGCGCGAAACACACGAAAGCTGCGAAAGGAGACGTCCGGGAACTTGTACATAATCACCAGCAACCGTCTGAATGCCGAAAAACACACTTAACAGTACACGGTATCATTTCAGTACAACCCTGCAACCGTCCGTCAGTTCCCTGTCTGTTTGGACGACAACCCTATCCAAGATAATATACCCTGAGGACAGGCCCGCCGTCCCTAACCCGGTATCGGGCGTATGGATGACAACAGAGGCGCGGATAACCGTATAGATCCGGCGGCTGTAACCCTGTTCCGAAAGAAGCGCGTATACATAATCCCCATCGCCGTCCCGGCGCAGCGCTTCCAAAGGCACGTAGGTTAATGGGTCGTTCAAACGGCCTGTCGCGCTCCGGACGGTCACGACAGGTTTCCCTAAGGCGTACAGCGTCTCACCGTACAGCGTAGACACAGCCAGCGCGGCTAAAATCAAAACCAGTAAAGAAACATACATCTTTTTCATGATTCTAATCCCACTTAAAATGCGCCATCGCGGAAGCCAGCGTTTCTTTAAACATCATGAATAGCACGAGGATCACGCTCATATACACAGCTGCCGCGCTGAAAGAAACAGAGGCAGGCAAATCGGCCAGCCGGACGGATAAAGGATGGATACCCGGATTTTTAGCGGTAAAGATAATGGCCGGTTCGACCATATTCCAGGTTTCCGCAAATACCATCACCGCCAGCGCGGCGGCGGCCGCGCGCACCTGCGGCCATACGGCGTACCACAATATCCGAAAGGCGGACGATGTTTCCAGCGTGGTATAATCCAGCAGTTCGGAGGGTACGCTCCTGATGAACTGGCGGAACAGGAACACGGCAAACGGCGAAAACGAAAGAGGCAAAATCAACGCCAGCGGCGTATCCAGCAGACCGAAATCCCGCAGCTGGATATAATTCGGCAAAAGCGTGGACTGAAACGGCAGCATCATCACCATGATATATATGAAAAAAAGAAAATCCCGCCCGGGAAACCTGACCTTGGCAAACACGAAACCCAGGGGAAAGGATAAAACGACGCAACTCGCCGTGATCAGAAGGGAGTACCCCGCCGAGTTCCAGAAATACCGTAAAAAGGTATAATCGGTGATCAGCAGCTCACCGTATTGACCGAGCGTGGGAAAACGGCCCTCAAAACGCAGCGAACCCGCCCATGTCATCAGGACAGGGTAGATGAAGGTGAGACCCGTCAGCAGCAGCGCAGCCTGAAGCGCCGGAAGCCCTTTAGTATATTTGCGCATTAAACCGGTTCTCCAGACGGTACATGACCAACAGAATCATCACAATGATCCCCGTGAATATCACCGATCCCGTCGCCAGATTCGGATAATTCAGTTTGTAAAAATGATTGTTCATATAATACTGCACCGTATAAGCGGCGTCCGGCGGATAGCCGGTCCAAAAATACAGGTAGCTCTCACGGAAGTTTTTCAGCGCGTTCACGAAAGAGAGCACGACAACAAACAGTAAAGCGGGCGTGATCATCGGCAGAATAACGGAGCGGAACATCCGACCGCCTTTCGCTCCGTCCATCGCGGCAGCTTCCAGTAACTCCGGCTGCAGGCCCGCAATCGCGGCGCTGATGAGTATGATGCTCAAACCCGCATGCTTCCAGAGATATAAAAGATACAGCGGCAGAATCGTCAGGAACTCTCCTCCCGAGGCCGCCATAAGGCGGGCCGTCTCATCGTAAAGACCTGTACGGAAGAGGGTCTGCCAGGCGAACACGACACTCGCGGTCGGCAAAATCATCGGCGCGACCAGGAAATCCCTGATAAAACGAAACCGCTTGCCCATCCGCGCCAGACCCAGCGACAGCAAAAGCGATAAAGCGGTAAGGCATACAACGCTTATCACCGAAAAGAGGAACGTGTTCTTCAAGGCCAGCTGATAATAACCATTACCCAGCACATTGATATAATTTTCCAAGAAAACGAAGCGGCGGCTGAAACTGTCCGCCCTAAACGAATAGCCCAGCGCACGGATAAACGGAAGCAGATAAAAGACCGTGAAACCGGCCAGCGCGGGAAAACCAATGGCCATAAACTTAAGGCGCAGTACCCTGTTATTCATTCAGCCACATATCCACCCGGCGCTGAATCTCGTTAACCGCCTCTTCCAATGTGATCTTACCCGCCTGGTAATCCATAGAGATATCGTACCGTTCCCTCTGCGGAAAGCCGCTCCGAATCACGCCGTCCCGGAATAAGCCGTAAATATCCTGCCACACCGGTAAATCCATATTATCATCAACACCTTGATAACCGACCGGATCCTCCAGCATGAAAACGGGCCGTGTAATGGCTGTGTGTATATCCGCCGCCGCCGCTTCAAGATAAGCAACCGCCAGATCGCGGTTTTTGCCGTTCGGATTCACCAGCGCAAACACACAGCGGACACTGTTCGTTTGAATCTCCTCCGACAGCCTGGGGATCGGCAGCGCGCGCCAGTCCGATATATCCGGCACTCCGCTGAGCTGGCTGCTGACGGCAGAGAGGCTAAAAATAACGTACTCCGCATCATAATACGGCGGAATGTAATCCTCATCAATATGCACCGGTAACGGATGCGCCCCTTCATCATACCCCAGCACCGGATGATACCTTTTATAGTACTTCATCATATCCCAGCCGGTCCACATCGCGTCAAAGAAAGAGCGGAAAGCGTCGGTGCGGAAGTTAACGACACCGTTCGGATAATCGCAGTAAAGCCGCTCATACTGCTCAAACCATTTGGTCTCATAATAAAAAGTGGTTACATGCGTCGTATAACGCCCTTTAACCCTGTTCAGCTCTCCCACTGTGCGAATGTAACCATCCAACCCTGCCACATCGGCGGCTGTTATACCAAAATGGTCCAAGTTCTCCGGGATATACCAAAGCGCATCCGTATCTACCCAGAGCGGCAGCATCCAAATATCTCCGCCGGATGTCATCGCGGCTTCGCGCAGCCAGCCGAAACACCCGCCTAAATAATCCTGAACCGGCGCGGAATCATTAAGCGGAATATAGAATCCCTGATCCCGCAGCGCATCCGTTAATGGCTCTCCATACTCCAAAACATAAATATCAGCAGCGCTGTCACCTGCCATTATCGAAGCTAAAAACGCGAGATAAGCGTCTGAATCCGTCGGCTGGGGAATGTATACGGCGGATATGCCGCTCTTATCCCGCAGCGCATCCGTGTTAAACAGCTTCATCATCGAAGACACCGACACGCTGCCCCGAGGTTCCGCAGCGGCAGCATTCTCCTGCTGATCAGCAGAAATAACAAAATCCGCGCCCAGGTTCAGGGTTCGAACGGACGTAATGACTTGCGGAACTTGGATATTGTCATGATCATGCGGATGTCCATCATCCGTCTCCGCCGACTGTTCCCGCTGATCCATATAAATAATCTTGCTGTCGTAATAGGCAAACCCTCTGATATTAAGACCGGTGTCAGCGATATCAAAAACAACACGGTCTGACATCCGCATAGCCCTTATGGGGTGAAACGCGGAAGCGTAAACAAACCAGCCATCCTCATATACAAAATCGTACAAATAACCCGCGTCGTCCATCGTCAGTACCTGCTCTGCCTTGCCCGTTTTCACATCCAAACGGTACAGCGTATAATGATCGCCCGGATGCGCATAGACATACAATACACCATCTGATGCTTTATACAGCGCTATCGGACGCGTTATCCCGCCGACAGCCTCAAACTGCCCTTTCGCCATATCCATTAAAAGGAGTTGCTGTCCATATTCTATGTATCCATCATCACTAAACTCTAAAAGCAGTTCCTCGCCCTCCTCCGGAAGGGGAACAGTAATCATAACAGCCGCTTCACTCACAACAGCCAGAGATTGGATGTAAAGCGCCGGGATACCGCTATCCATCACACGAAACGCTCCCGTTGACGGGTTAAGCTCCGCCAGGCGCCGCAACGGCCTGTATCCATCCGCTTCCGGATGGCTTAGACGGTAATCCGCCGACAGCCGATTAATTTCATCCTCCGACGGATACTGAGAACCATATAATAACCCGTCTGTATAGAAAAGGTTATCCATCCTGAACGTTCCGGGGTACCGCTCAATGATTTTTCCGTCTGAATCTATACGGCAGACTTCGTCATCCCAGAATCCGCCGTATACCTCACCTCCCTCTCCGATCGTAAGAGACAGCAGATTCTCTGTTTGAAACGAGTATATCACAGTCTCATAACCGGCCGCCGATGCAATAGGGGCAGCTATAAGGCACAACATCAGCAATACCAGCATTGATCGAAGAAGATAGGAAACTCTATCCACACGATTTCCTCCATTCATAGTTGATGCTTTATCATTCACAATAGAAGGAAAATGTGCGCCTCCATTTTCCTCAAACACTATTCCCTAATGCTTCATGGGTTTCTACTACTTTGGCTCATTCACTTCAGTTGGACAAATAACATGAACTGTCCGGCATTGCGCTGCTTTATCGCCATATGAGTAATGACACCCTGATGCAGCGCATATCGTATCATGATGATACGCTTTGTACTCCCGCAAACATAAGGAAGGCATACCCATTACTTGGACAGTATGGTTAATATAGTCTAATGTAGTCATATATGTGGTATGCGTATAAGACTTTGTTGTATAGTAGCATATTATCAACGGATCTTTATTATACGAGTGTGCAGCGGACGCAGATATAGTGAGGACTGTGAGTATTGTAGAAAAACCATTATGACAGTAACACTTAGAATTACTTTCTTTATCATTTTCTCACTCCTCATTAACTTAAAAAAAACTTGCCAGTCCCACTACTACAAAGACGCTTAAAATAATGGTTAGGCTCTAATGCTTTCATTATATAACTGATAATGTTTTGTCAAGCAAAACTATATTGGGACGGGAGACGAGGGGCTAGTAGTTGAGGGGTGCATGGGGCACCGTTAGTTTTACAAGGATGAAAAGATAAGGGGAAAGAGAGCGAAGAGAAATCAACCCTCCGGGGTGTTTTTTAGGTTCTCGTAAATATCAAACGCCATCATGATCATGCTGGCCATGTTCAGGATATAAACACCCGGTTCGAAGAAGAGAGCCTACGAGGATAGAGGGAGGTATTTCGAGCGCTTCGATTTTTCACTCGACGATGTATACACAGCACTTGCTAAAAGTCAGGGAAGCTTTTTGAATTCACATAAATTTGCTATAATCACTCATCATCTGCACCATAGGAGGCGAGTATTCATGTTATCACCGGAACAGCGCCAGCATCTCCTGGCATGCCCAAAGGATCCTGTAGATATAGTGATGGACACAGATGCCTATAACGAGATCGACGACCAATTCGCCATCTCCTACGCGCTGCGCGCGCGCAACCGTTTGTATGTCCGGGCGTTTTATGCCGCGCCTTTCCTGAACGGACGTTCCGAAAGCCCGCTGGACGGCATGGAAAAAAGCTATAGCGAGATTCACAAATTACTGCATCTGGCGAAAGAGGAGCGTCCGGTATTCAAAGGTTCGGATAGATACCTTAAAAGTGAAAAGGAGGCCGTCGATTCGCCGGCTGCCCGCGACCTGATCAAACGCGCGCCGGCTTACTCTGCCGACAAGCCTTTGTATGTGGTGGGCATCGGCGCAATCACCAATGTGGCTTCCGCGCTGCTGATGGCGCCTGAAATTGCGGACCGGATAGTGGTCATTTGGCTGGGCGGCCACAGTCTCAACTGGCACGACACGCATGAATTCAATATGTCACAAGATGTGGCAGCTGCCCGCGTTCTGTATGCATCCGGCTCCCCCTTGGTGATACTGCCGTGTATGGGCGTCGTCAGCGCTTTAACGACCACAGAGCCCGAGTTGCGCCACTGGCTGTCCGGTAAAAATGCATTATCCGATTATTTAGTCACACAAACCATCGATGAAGCGAATACATATGCTGCAGGCCGGGTTTGGAGCCGCGTTATATGGGATGCGGCCACCATCGCATGGCTGCTGAATGAGCGCGGTGATTTGCTGCTGGATCGGCTGATTCCCACCCCCATACCGGAGTATGACTATCACTATGGATTCGATCCGCGCAGACCGTTTTGCAAGTATGTGTACCATATAAACAGAGATGCCGTATTCGCTGATCTGTTTGAGAAGCTATCGGCTGAGTAGCCTTCTATAATCTGTCCTATGTCTGAGTGTCACGGTACGGTACAGGATGAAGCGGCACTTTGAATAAAAACTCATGTTACGCCAAATTTTCAGATATGTATCCCGTATCAATGCGATAGACTCCTGCCGTACCGGATGGGTGGAGTATACGATATGAGAGAGAACCCTGGCGGCAGGCGTCAGAGGTTCCCGCAGCGCGCCTGAAGCATCCAACCGTACGGCAAAACCGATGAGTGTTTCGCACGGTTGCTTTTTGATTTTCTTCAAAAAAACAATATCAAATACAGCCTGCATCCATGCATCGAATTGACTGTTTGGATTTCCTTTCCGTCCGGCTGCCTTTTCCGGAAACGCATAATACAACCGCCACGCCAGCATACCCACGGCAACCAGAAGCCATACCCATATGAGCCATGAAAGCTTGGGACCTTCCTTTTCATCGGGCAGCGGCGTATCATGATCGTCATCCGGTTCCGGCGGCAGCGGCGAGGGCGTTTCCAAACCGTTTTCCTCAGGATCCGGCGTTTCTGCAGCATCGTCAGGTTCGGGCGACGGCGGCTGTGTGGATGAAGGTTCGGGATCATCGGCAGAATCCTCATGCTCCTGTGAGTCGCCGTTGTCCGGCGGAGGCGGCGTTCTTTGCGAACTGTCTTGCTGTCTGGTTGGCGTAGCATCGAATGTCAGCCAGCCAAAACCATCAAAATAAACCTCTGTCCAGGCGTGAGCGTCAAATCCTGTCACATAGGCAACGCCTTTAGCGTCCGGTATGGCTGTATATCCTTCCACATACCTCGCGGGTAGACCTGCCATACGGCACAATACCGTCATCGCTGAAGCGAAGTAGGTGCAATAACCTTCTTTGCCGACTAATAAAAAATGACTGACAAAATCCACATTCCCCCGTGCGGGAACGGGATCCAGCGTATACCTGTAATAATGGGATAAATATGTTTGAATGGCCAACGCCTTATCATAATTCGTCAAGCAGTCAGCCGTGACGCGGCGAGCCATCTCATAAACCGGTTCTTCCAAATGACCCGGTAATGATGTGTAACGTGCGGATACGGAGGCGGATTGAGGATCGGTCAGCTCCGCGCAGCCCGCTAAGAATGTACTCAATCCCGCGTCCCCTGCTATCAGCAACGGTGCGGATACACGATATGCATCACCTGAGGCCAGATCCCGCGTGATGAAAATTTCCGTAGCATAATTAAAATAGGGGACCATCCCTTCCGAAAGCATTTCCAGCGATCGTACACGCTGCGGTAAAAAAAGCGTGGAAGGGCTGTCAACTGCCATTTGCACGGTGATGATGCTCTCGGTCATGATAGAGCTGTCAGCATATCCGCCACCCGGTAAGCGACGGTCAAAAAGCAAGTCACGGATCGTCAAGTACGCAGGCGAAACATAAAGATACCGACGGCCGCCTTCAGAATCCCGCCAAGCGCGTCCGGTATACTCATCTTTAGCCGTAGCACGCAGATAAGCCGCAGAAGGAGTATGCACTTCCATGACGAAACGGTGATCAGGTTCCGCCTTGCCCCCCAGCTGAGAAGCGCCGTACGGAGCATAACCTTCTGAAGCGAGGGAGAACACATTGCGCGGTTCAGTGAAAAACAAATAGTCGAACACCGCTTGCCTGATCTCCTTGGCAGCCTCCTCCAAAGGCGGAGACGTCACGCCGCCTGACGGTACGATCAGATATGCCAGCGCTACGAGCACTGCGGCCACAGGCAATACCTTCCGTACGGATATATCGTCGCGAGCGTTGATTGCATAGAGTATAACCAGTGCTGCGATTGCGGGCATAAAATAGAGAAACAGGTTCTGGCGGCCCGTTACCCATAAGATAATCAAGATCGCCATGCATAGTGTCAATGCAGGATAAAAACCTGCGCTTTTACGGCATAACATAAACGCCAACGCGGAAAACAATGCCGCTAAACAAAGTGTACAAGGCAAAGCATATAATGGCAGCGCCGCATTTAGTCCCGTCAGCTGTAAATATACGGCGCTTACCGTATCTTTTAACGTACTCCACGCGCCGTTTCGCCCGGGCGTTAACATAAACAGCGCCATTAATCCCAGCAGAATGGTTGATATGCCGATCCAGACCGCCTGACGTGACAGAGACAGCAAAGCCAGCAGCAATGTCACGGATAGCACAGCCGCTAATGCAGCGAACGCGGTATGTCCCAGATCCAGCATATAAACAGCCGGCAGTGTCAGTCCTATACCGAGCAAAAACGATACCGCAAAGCGTCCCGCTGTTTCTTCAAAACCACGGGGCTGCCCGTCGGCGGGCATTTCCGTTAGTTTCCTTTGCTTAGGCTGCAGGCGTGACATAACAGACCTCGATGGTATTATGCTGTAGTTTAGATATTAAGGGCAGCATGGGAGGATCATCCGGAATGAACGTCACCAGATAGACACGGACATACGGTCCCATGCGTCGAATCCTAACGACCATATCCACGATATTAGAGTTTAAGCGTGTTGTTATGATAACCGTCGCGCCCTGCTTGCGCATACGGCGCGTCTCCAGCAGTAAAACACGTTCAAATCGCTCCGTTTGCGAAAAGTCAACACGCGCCAACTCTTCCATAAGCGTTTGAAGGCCCATGGATTTATCAAATTCAAAGGGATGTGTTCCTAAAAGCGGAAGCCGCACCGGATGGTCGCCGTTCAGATGGTGTTTCACCACCGAAGCGGCCGTTTCAAGTAACGTGTCTTTCATGCACGCATGCTTTTCGGCATCGTCCGAATACAGCGGAGGGGAACAATCCAGAAGCACCAGCGCATCAGGATAAGTGGGTTCTTCAAAACGACGCACGACTAAACTGCCGCGTTTGGCAGATAATTTCCAATGAATTTTTTTTAGCGGATCACCTGCTTGATATGCGCGCACTTCTGCCGGCAGATTCACATCCTCCGTCGCACGGGAAACAGTCTCAATCCCGGAGTCCCCAGGAGCAAACTTAAGGTCTTCCACATCAAAAAGGCAGGGTAGGATGAGAAGCTCCTTCGGTTTTTCCAGCGGTCGCCGAGTCAGCGTTAATAAACCGAACATGTCTTCTATCTCAAAGGTTCTGACACCCGGTGCGATCACACCTACATGGGGCGCGTCCAGCGGGAAGTTGATTTGCTGAGCATGGTTTGACAGATCGTTAAGCCTGATACGCCGCTCCTCATGACCGGATCCGCCAACCATGTTTAGTGTCAGCGGCGCGATAGGAATGATGGACCGGTAACTGACAGTCACCGTTAAAAGCACAGGATCACCCCGCGAAACTGTCTGTTCCGATATGATACTCTTCACCTTTACGGTTCGTATCGCCCGCCATACGGAAAGCGACGCAGCCAGCATCATCAGCATCAGCAGCGCAGCCAGTACAAGGTATATGCTTCCACCCGTTGATAATGCCGTCACGCTTAACGCAGCCACTGCAGCACACAACGGCAGCATTTTGGTTTTCATGGAAGCTTTACAGGCACAGGCGTATTCTCAAGCACCGTCATCAGCACGCGCTCGGGCGTTATAGCTTTCATGCGCGCCTCAGGATTCAAGATAATCCGATGAGACCAGACCGGCAAAAGCATATGCTGTACATCCTCAGGCAGTATATAATCCCGGTCGTCCAGCAGAGCGCAGGCTTGGCCTCCGCGAATCAGCGCAATCGCTGCACGCGTAGACGCCCCTAACTGCAATGATGAATGACTGCGCGTCATGGCTGCCAGATTTGCGACATAATTGCGAACCTCTCGTGAGCAATAAACCGTACCGACAGATTCTTGCAGATCAATGATTTCCTGTGAGGTACATACAGGTTCCAAAACCTTCAGCGGCGACATCCGGCCTGAATACCTTTCAAGAACATCCATCTCCTCCTCAATAGACGGATAGCCAATGGCGATCTTAAGAAAAAAGCGATCCATCTGCGCTTCAGGAAGCGGGTAGGTACCCACAAACTCCACCGGATTCTGTGTGGCAAGCACAATAAAGGGTTGCGGCAGCGGATAGGTCACCCCGTCTACAGAAACCTGCTGTTCCTCCATGACTTCTAATAAAGCCGCCTGTGCTTTCGGTCCCGTGCGGTTGATTTCATCCGCAAGAACGACCTGACTCATCACAGCGCCGGGTTTATATTCCATTTCGCCCGTCTTCATGTTGACTATAGAAAAACCCGTTACATCCGTCGGCATCAGGTCAGGCGTAAACTGAATACGCTTGAATGAACAGGACAACGATCTGGCCAAAGCGCTCGCGAGCGTCGTTTTACCTACACCCGGCACATCCTCTATCAGCACATGCCCCTTGCAAATCAACGCGATGAGCGCCAACTCGATAACATCATCTTTTCCGACAATAACTCTTCTGATATTTTGCTGAAGCGCTCTGATGATCCTTTGTGTTTGAAGCAACCTCATCCATCCTCTCCGGAAAGCGGCCGTACACGGCGATTCGCACTGTGTTTATGGGAGAGTATATCGAATGATATGCGATTTTACAAGTCAAGTCTCCCGTTTTTACAGGTGTTGCGTTAATGACAGCAACGCATTTTCCACCGTTCCATCCAGGTTATAACTGCCGGACTTTATGCCAAAATCTGTATCGATGAGCCTATTGACAGCATGCCTCAATGCTTCCAGGCTATAAGCGCGGGCTTGATGCACCGCGCGCTCAACCGCAAACGGCGGCATACCCAGTGCACTTTGTATGCCGGCTTGACCCAGGCCATCTCTCTTCATCAGCATCAGATGATACAGTATACGGTAATGCCGGAGCATCATCTGCAATATTGACATTCGGTCGCTGCCGGATAAAAGCAGCTGCGAAAAATAGGCCAGTGCTTTGGCTGTATGGCCGGCTACTATTTCATCCGTCAGTTGAAAGACTGTGCATTCCGCAGAGCGGACGCAAACCGCTTCAATATCGTCCTGCGTAATTTCATTCCGCTCTTCGGTGTACGCAACGAGCTTTTCCAACTCATTCACTAAAAATGCCGTATCTTTTCCTGCATAAAATGACAGGTATGCAGCATTTGCTTGCGTGATAACCTTGCCGGACGCTTTCAGCATTCTGGCAATCCATCGTACCAAGCCGGCTTCATCCAGATGTGTGAAAGATACCACGGCATTCCGCGCTTTAAGTTTTTGATAAACACTTTTTCGGCCGTCAGCGTTGCCGCGCACATAGAGAACCAGTATCGCATGGGGGGGTACATTATCAAGACAAGCGGCAAATCGTTTGGCTTCATCCGATCCATCCGAATCTCTGCCTGCCAGAAAACCGCATTCAGTAACGATGATAAGCCGTCTGTCAGTAAGAATGGGATAAGTTTCAATGACTTGCCTAAGCGCATCAACCGTCGGGTTCGACAATCTGTTCTCATTTAGCTCGCGCAAACCGTCCGGAACGACTTCCCTTCTTAACTCATTCAGTAAGGAGCGTTTGATATGTTCTTCCTCGCCTTCCAGCAAATAACAGGAAGCCAGTTTTTTTTCCTTTATGGCGTTATGGAACTGCAAATAGTTCATTTGTACCTACTTCCCATCCAAAATGAATGCTTTTACGCGAAAACCGCCATCGTCCGGCTGTACGATCAACGCGCCTGCCTCATCTGTTCTGAAGACTGCAATATTTCTGTTTTGAAGACGTTCAAG
>Ga0082212_10006515_pt1 | contig 15671 bp, 9 predicted proteins | sample TergutNt197P3_FD_71548 | JGI IMG/M metagenome (GOLD analysis project Ga0082212, IMG submission 71548) | Neocapritermes taracua P3 segment gut microbial communities from Petit-Saut dam, French Guiana - Nt197 P3 | ecosystem: Host-associated > Arthropoda: Insects > Digestive system > Gut ...
CCCTGCACTTCCGGCAGCATACGCCGTTAAGTGCCACTTCGTTTCCGAAATTCAGTTTTCACCGGGCAGTCTATCATGCCCCATGTCAAAAAGCGTCAGTAAAAGTGATGACGTTTGTCAAAACCGGCGGACTTGCGTCCGCCGCTCTTTGTATTGCCCACAAAAATTGGACACACCCGTTCACTCTTCCGGTAGTGGTTGTCCTTTGGTTTCCGGTCCGAACCACGTAATGATGATTCCGAAGATGAACGTCACCGCCATCGTAGCACCGGCATAACGCAACGGCACTGCCACGTTGTAGGAACTGTAGAACACCGTCAGGAGTCCCAAACTGGCAGGTGCGGCGGCGGCGGCGAAGCGGGCGATATTGTAACAGAACGAAACAGCCGTACTTCGCAAACGCGTCGGAAACAGTTCGGGGAAGTAAATGGCGTATCCTCCGAAAATCGACAGCACACAAAAACCTAATAGCGGTTGCATAATAAGGACATCCCATTCAGGACTGAACGTAATCCCTGTCCCCATTTTCAGAAAAACAAGGTTTGTCATGAAAAACGAAGCCGTAAAAAACATTGTAAAAGCAATTCGCCGTCCCCAACGTTCCGCCGCAAGCGTGATTGCCCACGTTCCGATGACTGCCCCCAAATTGAACAAGAGCGACGCAACACCTGCCCAAATGGTTACGTAACTGCCGATGCGTTTGGAACGTGCCGCAATGTTGGTCGTCAGTCGCCCAAACGCCGACTTGTCCGTTTGTTGAGGAGGTGAGGCAAGAATTGTTTCCCATCGTTGCCGATGAGGGGAATCTTGCACCGTCGCCAGAACGGTTTCGGCATTAAGATCGTTGTTCTCAATGAACTTTTGATAAATTGCACCGGGATCGTTATTTTTTGAGTCCGTGCCGATCAAATTCTGCGGCACAATTTTCTTTTCCTGTGCCATCGGCAAGAGTTCCTTGGGATTGTTCGCCAACATTCGGATGAACTCGAAATCCAGTTTTTCGACATCGCCTTGCTGACGGGCTTCCGTATTTTTGGTCTCCCGAAATGCCATCCGTGTGAGGTCAATGCTGAAAAAGCCGATTCCCCAAAGTCCGATGACACCGCAAGTTGCGAGGCACATACCGAGGATGACGTTGTATCGCCATCGGGGATGCCGGAACAAGTCGGGAATGGAGCCTGCCTTTTTTACTCCGCCGGCGGCAATGGCATCTTTCCATACTTTGGGTTCTTCCAGGTGCCGCATCACGGCAAAAGCGAGAAGTGCCGGTGCAAATCCGACAAGGAACAGGAATCGCCAAACGGGAAACGTACTGAAAAAACCGTAAGTTTGCAAGATGCCGCAGATCAGTACCAAAGTTCCCGTACACATGTTGCAGAAAGCGGCAAAGACTTGCAGAAGACCGAGCGATTTTGGACGTGCATGGGCTGGCATCGTTTCCGAAAGGAGCGTGACTCCGGCGGCGAATTGCCCGCCAACGGCTGCTCCGTTGAAGAACAGGAACAGGAAAAACGTCCACCACGTTGTTGCGGTACCGCATAAACCGGTGCATGCGGCGTAAATGAAGATGGAGATAATCATCATTCTGGCGCGGCCGTACTTGTCGGACATCACGCCGAACAGGATTCCGCCGAATCCCCAACCGATGAGCAAGACGGAGGTTGCATAACCGGCGTATTGGGCAACGGCTGGATCAGTGGTGTTCAGTTTTAGCAAATCCGCCAGTGCCGGATTACGCATGAGGTTGAATATCTGCTGGCAGAAGCAGTCGAGTCCCCAGCCGAGACAGCAAACGATGAAGACGAACCAGTGATACCGGGTTAATCCTTTGTGCCAAGAGGTGGATACAGGATTGGTGTTGTTCGGAGTGATGTTGCTCATGATAGGGAGTTTTGATGAAACGTACCCAAAGTGTAAAGCATATTACTGGGGTTGTCAAGAAACTACCGCTAATATCAGTTCGACAGGGTGTGTTCAATTTTTGTGGGGATTTTATGTTCCCTCTTCCATCGGCGGACTTGCGTCCGCCGCTCTTGTTCGGCATTGCGCTTGCTCCAGTAGGTCGCCGCTCGCCGAGTGCCTACCCTGTCATTGCGCAATTCCGCCATTAACCTGTGAAGACACGTCAGAAAGCGTCAGGAAAATTGAAGACGAAAACCTACAGTACGCCTTTTTTCATTGCCTCTTCGACAATTTTGGCTTCCTCGACAGTGTTAATACCCAGCGATTCTATCGGTTTCAACACGGGCAATGCAACGACTCGCTTGCCTTGCGACAGCAAAATGGCAGGCGTGTCCGTAATGTAGTATTCCTTTTGAGCATTGTCCGTCCGCAAATGGGTCAAGGCTTCCAGTAAGTCCGGCGTACGGAATACGTAGTAACTCATGTTGACCTCCGTAATCCTTTTCTGCTCCGAAGACGCATCCTTTTCTTCAATGATCCCCTTGAATTCGCCTTTTTCGTCCCGAAGAATACGACCGAGCCCCGTTGCGTCTTCTTTGTGGGCAGTACCTAAAATACATGAGGGACGTTTCTCGACTATCTCCTTATGATAAGCATCGAACAATGCCCGAATGGAATCGGTCTGGATCATGGGACAGTCTCCCGCCACCACCATAACGGAGTCATTGTGCGTTTTCAATTTTTCCTGGCACATCATCACCGCATGCCCTGTTCCGAGTTGTTCGGTCTGTTCAACAAATTCCAAATTTTGGCGGTGAGCGAGTGTTTCCCGAACCAAATCGCTTTTGTAGCCGACCACGACGAAGATTTTTCCCACGTCTGCCTGTTCCAGCGCATCAAGAACGTATTCGATCATGGGACGTTCCAAGACGGGGTACAAAACCTTCGGCAGTTCTGATTTCATTCGGGTTCCCTTGCCCGCAGCCATGACAACAGCGTATTTCATAAATTTTTACCTTATACTGTTTAACTGAGTTTTTTCTTTGCATCGTCCATGATTCCGACGAGCGTTGTTTCCACCTGTTTACTGAGCGTTGCACCGGTGTCGATGTGTTTGCTGGCACCGGAGACCAATTCGGTAATCCGTTCGGCGGCTTCGTTCGACGATTTTGCCAAATTGCGTACTTCTTCTGCAACAACGGCAAAGCCTTTCCCATGCGCTCCCGCTCTGGCGGCTTCAATCGACGCATTGAGTGCCAACAGATTTGTTTGCCGGGCGATCTTCGCAATCACCGCAATCGTACTTGAAATTTCTTTCGTCTCATCGTTGACCGTATGCATCAGCGAAGCCGTTTCGTTAACACTGGTAACCATTCCTTCGACGGCATGGAACAAGTCGGTGGCAAACTTTTCTTGCGCTTCGCTCTTTTCCCGCATGACTTCCTGATTCTTTGAGAGTTCCCGCTGATGCTTCGCCAAGCAATGATCCGCTTGCGACATACCATTATGGAGTGCTGTTGCCATCTCCTTACAAGTACGATAACCGCATGCCGTACAGTTGAGTTCGTCTCTATCAGTTGTTTTTGCCAAATGCTTATGATAGATGTCCTGAATCTGCTGATCCGAAGGAGGCTTGATCGTGTTATTATCTCTGAGATTTAGGTAACGTCGTTCGTAGAGACCGGGTTTCCAAAAGGCGTTGATGGTTTCTTCGAGCAAGTTGGGGTTGCTTTGGTCCACCGCTTCTTTTGCATACATTTCCCGCAGAGCATTGCTTCTTTGCTCGACGTGCCATTCCATGTCGTCTTCCGAAGCGTGAATGTTTTTTGTACCGGGTCCTGCGTTACAGCCGAACGCACAGTTAAGACAATCGACCATCAACGGATTGGTACCATTTTTAAGAGAGTCCGAGAGACGATTGAGATATTCGTACACGATATGTCCCTCAATTTTTCGGGTTTTTTCATCAATACCGGGAACATGCCGCATTGCTGTTCGCAAAAGACCGCCGGGGGTGGAGAAAAGCGATGCCCGCTCTGCCGGCGGATCGTCATAACCCGTCGGCTCAAACCGAGCAAGATCAATGTTGTTTTCGGTGAGATAGTCGTCCAAATGCGCCATCGTGACGTTGTAATCGCCGTGTCCGGTTTCCTCGAATTCCCGCTTCTTGGCAATACATGGCGAAATGACAGCGATTTTATGATTTTTGTATTGCGGATAATACTCCCTAATCATCTGCATCGAATGAAGCATCGGCGACGAAGCCGGCGCGAGATAGGGGATCAATTCCGGGTGATAAATCTGAATGTAGGTTGTCAGTGCCGGACAGGGTTGAGCAATGACCAGTTTTGGGTTGTTCCTCTTGATATGTTCGATATAGGACTTGACCGTCAGTTCGGCACCGAAACTGACATCGAATACCGCTTCCACGCCGATGGATTTGAGCCACGTATTGAGTTGAAAGTATTTGTCTGGAAAACTGGCGGCGATTGCCGGTGCGACAATGGCAATCATTTTTACTCCACGCCGCAAGTCAACCATAAAATCATCAATGTCGTCGATGAATCCTCTGGCATCGTGAGTGCAGGCTCTGATGCAAGCACCGCAACCGATACACATGTCATGGTTGACGGCGATGTGTCCTTCCCTGCTGCCGTCGTTGCAATATCGAGCCGGACAGACACGGACGCACGAATTGCAACTGTCGCATTTTTCTTCGTCAATCGTAATGACGGGAGCAAGTTTTTTCATAAGGTAAAGTCGATGGAGGTCAGAAACGCGGACTACGTCCACAGTGCACTCTAATTATAACACAATACGTGCCCTTGTGCTACCGGTGGACTGACTTCGCAAAAAACGGTAGCATTGACTGCAAATTACTCCTCGTAGCCTGTTTCGGAGAATATCCGAGGTTCAAAAGGGGCGGGTTGAGCCGAGTTACCTAAATCGAGATCATCGACTCCCTCAAATTCCGGTTTATCGGCTGGAATAAAACGGCATTCGCAAAGAGAACGAAACCACGTTTCCTGCCGTTTCGCAAAGTTTCGCGTGTTTTGTTTAATAAATTCCACCGCCTGGGGATACGTGCTCTTTCCTTCGAGATAATCGAACAGTTCCTTGTATCCCAGTGCCTGCCGAGCCGACGTGCCGATGGGAAAGTTCCGCTTCGCCAACATTTTGACTTCGTCGAGCAGACCATCGTAGATCATCCGGTCGATTCGCTTGTTGATTCGGGCATACAGTGTCTCTCTCGGCATTTGCATCACATAGACGTTGCAGCGTTCCGAGGGAGTTCCCACATCGAATTGCTTTTGAAACTCGCTGATGGGCTTTTTCGTTTTTTCATAGACTTCGAGTGCCCGAACCACTCGCTTAATGTCGTTCGGATGAAGCCGTTGCGCCGAGATTGGATCGACTTTTTTAAGCAAATCGTGGAGCATTTGCAAGGGTTTTCCCTGCATTTTCCGCTGGAGTTCCTTCCGAAAATCTTGGTCAGCGGGCGGTCCTTCAAAAATTCCCCGGAGCATCGCTTTAAGGTAGAGCGGAGTGCCGCCGACGAAGAGGACGTTTTTATCCCGGAGATGTATTTCGGCGATTTTATTTGCTGCTTCGTTGACATACTGGGCAAGCGAATAATTTTTGCTGGGATCGACAACATCAATGAGATGGTGTGGAATTCCCGCTCGATCTTCGGGAGCGAGTTTAGCCGTACCGATGTCCATCTCCTGATAGACTGCCATAGAGTCCATAGAGATAATTTCGGCATCCAAACTGCGCGCGAGTGCTAATCCCACCTTACTTTTTCCGACACCGGTCGGACCTGTCAAATACCAACAGGATAAGGTAAGTTTCCGAAATCGCCGTAATTCTTCTTCCCAAGCACTCATCAAAGGCTCGTCTCTCAAATAATCAGAGGGAGTATTTTACCCAATTTGAAATCGTTTTGCAAGATTACCAGTAGGTGTACAAGATTGCCAAAATCCCGTCATTCCCGTCCCCGATCGGGTCGAGGGCAGGCTCCGGCGGGAATCTAGGCGAGAGAATTATACCCTAAACGGGGGACAAAATACCGTTTTCCTTGAGAATCTTTGTGTTCTTTGTGACTCTGTGCGAAAATTTAAATTTATTTTCTCGCACGAAGGCACGGAGAACACAAAGAGACTTTTTGGTAGTTTAACTTCTTTGTGTTCTTTGTGGCTCTGTGCGAAAATTTAAATTTCTTTTCTCGCACGAAGGCACGGAGAACACAAAGAGACTTTTTGGCAGTTTAATTCCTTCGTGTTCTTTGTGGCTCTGTGCGAAAATTTAAATTTCTTTTCTCGCACGAAGGCACGGAGAACACACAGGGACTTTTTGGTAGTTTAAATTCTTTGTGTTCTTTGTGGCTCTGTGCGAAAATCTCAATTTCTTTTCTCACACGAAGGCACGGAGAACACAAAGAGACTTTTTGGCAGTTTAACTTCTTTGTGTTCTTTGTGGCTCTGTGCGAAAATCTCAATTTCTTTTCTCGCACGAAGGCACGGAGAACACAAAGGGACTTTGTGGTAGTTTAAATTCTTTGTGGCTCTGTGCGAAAATTTAAATTTATTTTATCGCACGAAGGCACGGAGAACACAAAGGAGTTTTGGTAGTTTAACTCCTTGCAACGAACGCATTACCGGGACGGCAATGCCGTCAATTCCACCACCATACTGGTTGACCTTTGCTGCAACGGAAACGCCATCTGTCCCCGCATCAGGTCGGACCCCTTCATTTGCCGCTCCTGAAGCACCGGTTTCGATGTGTTGATTTCACGAATTTGGTACGTTGCGTCCGGGTTGAGCCCCTGCAACGAAATCAACTTCGTTCCATTCGGGTCGTCTTCCATTTGATACACGAAAAGAATCGCCCGACTCTTGTCGTCGTTGACGTACATCAATGCACAACGCGGACTGTCGTAGGGGGAAACCAAACGATAAAGCACCCCCAGTTGCACAACATCCCGGATCCTCTTGTATTCCGCTATCGCCGATTTGATGAATTCAAAATCCTCTTTGCTCGCCTTTTCGAGGTCGTAGTCCATTCCCAGCCGGCAACTCATCGCCACATCAAAGGAAAATTTGATGTTCCCTCTCTTGGTTACATGAGCGGCTTGAGTCATTGCCGGAAAGAAGTGAGAATAGCCCCATTGGATAAAGATACGCTTCATCGGTTCGGTATTGTCGCTGGGCCAAAACTCGTGAAAATAGGACAAGGCTTTGTAATCGGTGCGTCCTCCGCCTCCGCTGCAAAGCATCATGCGGATATGGGGAAACTCTTTTGCGGTTTTGTCCATCATTTCGTAGAGGGCTTCGTGGTAACGCCAAACAAGTTCCGATTGTTTTTCCGGCGACAGATAACTCGAACCGCCGTTCGTGATGTACCGATTGGCATCCCACTTAATAAAACTGATATAGGGATTATTTTTGAGCAGATCGGCAGTAATGCTGTATGAAAAATCTTTCACCGCCGGATTCGTCTGATCGAGAATCATCTGATTTCGCAATACGTGCAGCGAGCGATGCGGCTGATGGATTGCCCAATCGGGATGTGTTTCGTACAGTTCACTTTGCGGATTGACCATTTCCGGCTCGACCCAAATTCCAAAGGGTATTCCGATGCGTTCGGCTTCTTCACATAGACCGGCAACGCCGCGCGGCAACTTTTTCTCATTGTGCGCCCAATCTCCGAGACCGGCTTTATCATTGTTGCGGGGATGCTTGTTGCCGAACCAACCGTCGTCCAGCAGAAACAGTTCAAAACCGGCATCCTTGGCACCTTGGAACAGTTTGACCAATTTATCGTGATCAAAATTGAAGTAGGTCGCCTCCCAGTTATTGAGCAAAATGCTCCGAATCTGGTTGCCCTCGCGCAGACCATATTTTCGACCCCATGCGTGATAGTCCCGGCTCATTTTTCCGGTTCCTTCGGCACTGTAAATCGTCAGCATTTCCGGTGTGCGGAAAGGTTTATTCGGTTCCAGCGCAAAGTGTGAGGCAAAGGGATGAGCACCGGACGTGACGATCAACGTGTTTCGTTCATCGACTTCAAAGGCAAATTGGAAACTTCCCGACCATGCCAAAGTTCCGCCATAGACTTCCCCTTGATTTTCGTTGGCTCCCTGATTCGGCGCAAGCAAAAAGAGAGGACTCCGCATTTCATGAGCGCGGATTCCTCGTTTAGAATCGAGGACTTTGATGCCGGGAGTCAACTTTTCTTCGACCATATTCGCTTCGTTGTTATGCGTTCCATGAAATTGGGTCATGTAATAGGAATTCGCTCGGAGCGGCATGGACTGCGACGCATATTGATAAACCATCACCGGTTTGTCTTCGCGGTTCGCCAATTCCGTACAAGCGGCAATCAGGTTTTCACGATAATAGGCTTTGAATATCAATGTTACGAAGAAGGGATAATACTCATCTTTCAGAAGAATATGTGTTTCCGTGATATTCTCGTCAATTTTTTTGGTTTCGTGCGACTGATAGACCAACACAGTGGACGTATTGCCATCCGCATGGACGACACGCAGTGCAGGCTCTTTGACGTAATCGCCGCCGGCACAAGGATAGGCTTCCCAGAAGAGTGGAAATTTCCCTTTTTCCGGCAGATTGTCTTTCAGCCCGTAATAGGAGTAGAAGACTCGTCCATCATTGCGTTTGGACAAGACCAAAGCGTTGTCTTTGGTTTCGAGGGTAACGAGGGCATCCTGTGCTTGGGTAAACGTGGTTGTCAGCAACAGCACAACCGCGGCGGTTAACACTTTTTGAATCATGGTGAGTTCTCCGTAAAATCGGTACGATAATACCCTAGAAATATCAGATTATCGGAAAGATGTCAACTAGGCTCTTCAATCGACTTTTCGACAGTTCGACAGGGGTGCATAAAAATTTTTCTGCACAATTTTGCTGCCAACGTCAGCGCACAAGATAGCCGGGGGTGAAGGCGTACTCGCCGAACCCCCGGAAAACAAGCCACAGCCGCGATCCGCACCCCAACGGGGTGCCACAACGGGCGGTTGTGCGCCACCGTTGGCGGCGGAGGTTGGGAGAACAATCCTATCCGGGGGTTCCGCTGCGCTACACCCCCGGTTACCTTGTGTTGCTCCCTTGGAGCAATCTGTCCATCTTGCCTAAATTCGCAACCAAATTTTTATGCACCCTTTCGACAGGGTGTGTAAAAATTTTGTGGGAGTCTTTGGTTTTCGCCCCGATGGGGCGCAACGTCTATAACCACCGGTGTCAACCGGCGGACTTGCGTCCGCCGCTCTTATTCCGTTATTCCACTTCGTTTTCATTCCGGCTTCCACCCTTCCAAACAAAAGCCGCCAATGGAGCGCAGCGCAATGACGGTTGTTGTTTTCACCCATTTCGTTCATTCGCCTCTTCCCAATGTTCGTAGAGTGAAGCGATCTTTTCCTGCTCCGCTTGAATTTCCAGATGAATCGACCGCACACGTTCGCTATCCCGAACGATTTCGGGACGGAGCAAATCTTCGTTCCAAGCCATAATTTGCGTCTCACGGGCAAAAATCTCCTCCTCAATGTCGCTCGCTTTGCGGTAAGGAAATTTTCGCGGTTTCTTTTCTTTCGGTTTATCCTTCTTGTCCAAATTGCCCGGTTTTTTCGTGCCCGGCGGAGGAATCTCAACCTTTTTGGTCTCCTTGCTCTTCTTTTCTGCCGTCTGCCGTCTGCCGTCCGTCGTCTTAATTGTCGAAACCATTGCCTTGCCGACACCGGCGGCGGCTTTGCGATCCTGCACCGCATCGGTCAAAAACGGATCCGCCATCAACCCCTTCGAGACCATGTGCCGGAACGTGGAATAATTCCCTTCCAACGTCTTGAACCTTGCATCCGGTTGGATAATCAAAAGATGATCCGCTACTCGATCCACAAAATATCGGTCGTGCGAAATGAAAATCACTGTTCCTTCAAAATCGCGAATCGCTTTTTCCAATCCCGCCCTCGCCCAGAGGTCAAGATGGTTCGTCGGTTCATCCAAAATCAATACGTTGGCATCCTCCGCCGAAAGCAATGCCAATGCCGCCCGGCAACGCTGACCGCCGCTCAAACTGCTGACCTTCTGCAACTGTTGATCGCCGGTTAAACCGAACGCTCCCAACAAATTTCGCCGGGCAGGTTCCTCGAAAATCTTCTTGCTCTTCGGTCGAATCGCATCGACAACTTGCATCGAATCGTCCAAGACGTGCAACTGCTGATCGAAGTAACCGATGTTAAGTCCTTGCCCTTGAATGGCTCGACCGGTATCCGGTTGGAGTTGCTGCAAGAGGCATTTTAAGAGCGTCGTTTTACCACAACCGTTCGGACCGAGAATCGCCCAGCGTTCTCCGCGTTTGATGTCGAACGATAGTTCTTTGAACAACGGTTTGCCCGGTGTAAAACCTTTGGAAACATTTTCGCAGCGGAAGACGATGTCGCCTGTCCGGCTGGGTTTGTTGAATTTCATCGGCGGCGAGTCGATGCGGCGAGGCAGTTCGGCAGGCGTTTCCATGAACCGCTCCAATTTTTTTCGCCGGTCTTCCGCCTGGGCGGCTTTCATGCCGTAGTGGTTACGCCGGATAAACTCCTTCGCCTTTTCGACTTCTTCGATGTACTTTTCGTAAGTTCTGATTTGTACGGTCAACCGCTCTTCCTTGAGCATTGTGTATTTGGAAAAGTTGCCCGGATAGTCGTCGATGGTGCCGTGCAAGAGTTCGAACGTCCGGTTCGTGACTCTGTCCAAAAAGTATCGGTCGTGCGAGACCAAAATCACGGCGGCGGAAGTTTCCTGCAAAAAGTTTTCGAGCCATTCCGTCGCCAAGAGGTCGAGGTGGTTGGACGGCTCATCCAGCAGCATAATATCGGGTTCTTCGAGCAGCAGTTTGGCGAGGCTCAATCGGTTGAGTTCACCGCCGCTAAGTGCCGACACGGGCTTGTCGAATTCGTCATCGAGAAAACCGACTCCGTGCATAATTTTTTCGATTCGATGGTCGAGATGATACGCATCGTGTCTTAACAATGACTCGTGAATGGTATCGTACCGATGTGCAAGTTTTGCGAGTTCGGTTTCGTCGGTTGTTTGCGCCAGTTTTTCGGCGAGTTGTTCCGCTTCGTGTTGCATGGCAATGAGCGGAGCGAGAGCAAGTTTTGCCTCTTCGATCACGGTGCGTTTGGAAGTGTTATCGGGTCGTTGTTCCAAATAGCCGATGGTAATGTCGGACGCTTTTTCGATGGTTCCCTTTTCGGTTTCTTCCCGATTGGCAAGGATGTTGAGCAGAGTGGTTTTTCCGCAGCCGTTGGGACCGACGAGTCCGACTTTGTCTCCGGCGCGCAGTTGAAAGCAGACATCGACGAGCACCGGCTCGGCTGAAAAATGCTTGCGTAAATGTTCGATAGATAAGATGACTTCCATTACTGTAACTCAAACCTTTGTACGTTTGGATTGTCAATTCCGAGATACTCTCGATAGATACGATTTTTGTATCCAATTCCAAGTTTATTGATCTCGTCAATAAAAAGTTGATACGTTCCCTTGCCGCCGATAAGGTCCCAGAATTCATCTCCAATCAAGACTGCAGTATCCTTTTTCATGTCGAACCAACGTGCAGGAAAACTCCAATTATAATTTTCTCGTTTGCCGTAAGGATTATAGGGAAGAGCATAAAATGCACTTGATACCGGTTGTTCGACCATGCTATAAAGTTTCAACAATTTTTCTTTACTGACTTTCGTCTGGTCGCTATTTGGCAAGGGGGCTTTCAACTCAAAAGCATACTTTGTGTTGCCCTTTTCAACGTAAATGTCCGAGATAACCGTAGTCGGTATCAATTCTCCATCGCCCTCTAATACGTATTTTAACTCGTTTTCCCAATTCGGTACAACTCTGTTGCCGCCTTTTTCGGGATGTTCCAGTTTGTTAAGTACCTCCTGGATTCTGCGCAGCCTTTCTTCTGGAATTTGTCCCATGATGTGGTGTCCTTGCGATGATTTTTCAAAGACAACCTCGCTTGCAACCATTGCCAATTTTTCCCATACATTCCCAAATGGAGTCACAAAACGGCGTTCAAAATGTGAACCTTTGAAAATTTCGTCCGGTACTAATGCGGCATAAAGAGGTTTTTGACAGTGGTGTTTGTCGGGTAAAAATGGGTCACGTTCAAGCACGTTGTCCATCACCCTGTCCATCATAGATGTAATAATTGCATTGATAGCACTTTTGATTTTTTCTGATGGTGTCATTACTTCTCCCTTAAATGAAAAATGGTCTCGGAGTAGGCGGCGGTGTCTTTTTCGCTTCGATTCAATACCGGTCGGCGAAATTGATCGACAATGCACATGCCCGACCGCTCCGCTATCGATGGATACATATTATATCGGTCATTCGCCACAAGAAAAACATGATAGCCGTCCGATAAATACGTTTTACAGTGGTTCAAAACGTCCGCAATTCCCTGTATGTAACTCTCCCTTGCCTCTTTTCCTTGTCCCTTGAACATTGCCCCGATTTCCAACTCGTCCTTCCTGTCGAATCCGAACAAATCGTAAGCGTAAGCATGCTGTTCGTGATAATCAATCAAGCCAACGTAAGGCGGTGAGGTAAAAATTCCCTGTATCTTTTGCTCTGCTATCAAATTTCCAAAAGCCGGATGGTGCCGCTTTAATTGTTTCAAAATGTCAATATCCCGACTATCGCCCGTCAGACATATCTGATATGAGTCCGTTGCCAGCCGTTCAAATTTTTGAAGCCGCTCGACCGTATCTTTACAATACGTTTTCCACCATTTCAAAATTGAAAATAGCGGCTTGCAAACCTTGCCGTGTTTACTGCAATAATACGTTTCCAACACTGGCTCTACCAACGTTGCCAAGTCAGCGTGAGTCGTTGACCGGCAACTACGAATGGTTCGGCTCAAAATCACGTTCAAAATTTTTTGGGTATTCTCATCTCTGATTTTTGTAATTTCGGCATGCACACACTCAATTTCATTCCGAATGTGCGGCAGATACCACTTGTCTAAAAAAGAGTCCGACCGATTTTGCCGCAATTTTACGTTGTATTTTTTTACCAATTTCCGATAAACCGGCGCAAAGAGTTTCTCCTTTTCTGCTCCGTATTGTTCTTCGTTAATTTTTTTCTGCCGAAGTTGATATTTATAATCAGGAACCGGAAAAAACTCGTTATTGAACCGATATAATTCCTGCACAAGTTCCGCTTCAAATCGTTCGATGTTCGTTTTTGCGATAAAACCAGCCAATGCGCTCGTGATTCGATAAATTTCCGCTTGCAAAACGAGAACATCATATCGAGTGATTTTGCAGTTTCCGATGAGCGTATTAAAAATGGAAACGTCAATACCGAGAGCGTGAATTCCCAACTCGCATGCTTGCACCATCGTTGTCCCGCTCCCCGAAAACGGATCGAGAACAATATCCCCCTGCCTAAAATACCTTTTCTTTTTGAAATGATCCGTATGGTCATCGAGAAAGTATTCGACGAGTTGCGGAATGAATTTTCCCTTATAAGGATGAAGACGATGGACATGTTTCGTCGTTTCGGCTTCCTTGTACTGATCAAATGACAGCGCCCAATTCAGGTCTTGACCGAGCCGGTCTTTGTAATTGACTTCGCGCGAACCGTTGTACGATTGATAATACCGCAACAGATCGTTTTGCGATACCTGCGTCGTGCCATTTGTTCCTTGCTTTTTGATTCGACCGTATTGAACCAGATACGCAATGTTCGAGGTCGTAACGTTCTTACCGATATGAGCCGTCGCCCACTCGCTCGCTTCTTTGATGCTTAACAATCTGTCGGTTTTCATCGGTTTTCGGAACTCCAGACGGCGACCATTGTATCATAAACAAGTCCGACTTTGTCTCCGGCACGCAGTTGAAAGCAGACATCGACGAGCACCGGCTCGGCTGAAAAATGCTTGCGTAAATGTTCGATAGTGAGAATGACCTCCATAGTGAAAATTGTACCACGAACTAGCAGAGTCGCAATCGTACTCCGTGATTTTAATCGCGCAATGCACCCGGTGCACCCGAGTTTTTATGTAGCCGGAGCCAATGTTTTTTGTGCCAATTCCAAAAAACGAGCGATTGCCGCCGTATCGCTGTCTTGGAGAGCAGTCTTGAGAGTTTCGAGACGGTTGCCGAACACTTCCAAAAAAGCGAGCAGTTGCAAACGGTTTTCGAGAAAAATGTCTGTCCAGACCGCTGGCGGTCCCAATGCAATGCGTGTCGTATCAGCAAAACCGGTGCCGCAGAAGGGGAGTTCCGACTCGGTCAACAACGATGCCAACGATGCCGCAATGGCATGCGGAAGATGTGATGTCTTCGCTAATATCGCATCATGTTGCTCCGGCTCCAGTGTCCGCACATGCGAACCAAGAGCCTTCCAAAAACGTTGCAAAAACTCAATGTCCTCCGACCGATTCGAAGTGGTCGGTGTCAGAACGGTCAGGCAATTTTGAAACAAGTCGGCATTGCCGAATTCGGGTCCGCTCTTTTCACTGCCCGCTATTGGATGGGCACCAACGAAGCGGCAGTGGTGCCGTTCCAGTTCGCGGCAAATGTTCGCCTTTGTGCTGCCGACATCACTGATGAGTACGGTGTTGCCTGTTGCCGTTATTCGGTCTGCTATCCCGACGATGGAGCGGACAGGCGTACAAATTATGGCAAGTCCGCCATTGATTTCAGTGAGAACGTCGAGTTCCGATGCAACAACATCAACCGCTTCACGTTGTTGTGCAATGTCTAGTGTTTCCGGGCAGCGGTCGATACCAATGATGGTGTCGGCAAGACAGCGTTTCTTCGCCGCAAGGCAGATTGATGAACCCAGCATGCCAACTCCAATGACAATCAAATGCGAGACAATTTTCGACATAGTTACGAATGGGAATTTACCGTAGCCCTACTGCTCCTTCAACACTCGGACGGGACCAATGAGTCCCGACGGAAGAAGCGGCGATTGAACAGTGTAAGCATTTGTAAACGTAGTCCAAGTAGTCCGTTGCTCCGCCGGAAGTTTGGCATCCCCAATCAATCGGTTCGTCCAAAGATTGGCAACCTCGATTTCTAAAACGTTTGCTCCTGCTTGAAGATCATCGGTAATTTCCAACCGGTAGGGAACCATCCAACGAGTTCCAATATCCTTGCCGTTGAGTTTGACTCTTGCCATCACCTCGACATCGCCTAGATCAAGCCAATACCGTTTGTTTGCCGTAACATCAGTATTCGCAACGGAGAAAATTTTCTTGTACGTAGCAATGCCCGAATAGTATTTTATGCCGTCCATATCACTCTTGCTCCAGTCCAGCAGATGCGGCAACTCAACCGATTGTTCCGGCCCGCCGCGTGCAGGATCGAATTGGACATCCCAGTCGTTGACCAGTTCTGTCATCAATTCTTGACGATGCGATTGCCAAACCACAGCACTGAAATCCGCTCCTTTGTCATCAAAAACGACAAAGACCGATTGTGAACCTTCGAGATCAAGTACGAAGGATGTCATTCCGTCTTTGGTTGCCGCAGGCGGTGCCTTAAAAATCTTTCCAGTGAGCGGTTCCCAAATCGACGCTTGCTTATTCGCAACCCGGAACGAAATTTCCCCACGAAAGGGTGCGTTCGACCTGTTGGAGACAAAGTAATAGTCGGTTCCTTTGTCTTGACGGTGGTAGAAACGCAATCCTTTTTCCGTTGCGTCACAATCGACGGGAATGCCTTTCTCCGCCAAGATTTTTGCAGTGAT
>Ga0082212_10006516_pt1 | contig 15668 bp, 8 predicted proteins | sample TergutNt197P3_FD_71548 | JGI IMG/M metagenome (GOLD analysis project Ga0082212, IMG submission 71548) | Neocapritermes taracua P3 segment gut microbial communities from Petit-Saut dam, French Guiana - Nt197 P3 | ecosystem: Host-associated > Arthropoda: Insects > Digestive system > Gut ...
TTAAACATTTTTTTTTGTTAAACATTTTTTTTTGTTAAACATTTTTTTTTGTTAAACATTTTTTTTTGTTAAACATTTTTTTTTGTTAAACATTTTTTTTTGTTAAACATAAAAATAGCAATACTAAAATTAGTATTGCTATTCTTATATGTTCCTTTTAGTTCAGAACGTGTGTTGTTTGCTTACTTTGAAGGTGCTAACTCTAATGTTCCCTTTTTAATGTTTATCTCTTGGATACGTGTTTCTTCGCGAACGGGGTCAAATCTTCCTTGCAAATGCGTATCTTCCGTAATGTTAAACGTATATGGATTAGCCGCACTTATGAAATTACCACTATCATCAAACCAACCTCTGAATGTGTAGTCAGGATTTATAATTGCTTTAACTGTTACACTGGTGCCACAAGTATAACCTGGTGGTGCCGTTGGCTCTGGTGGTGTAATTTCAATACTTCCTCCCAAAGGTTCATTTACAGCTGTCGTTAAAGAATAACGGTCTGAAACTGGTATAAAACTCGCCTTCAATGTGATATTACTCGTAATTGGTATCCTTACAGGATTACCTATTAAACTACCTAATGGCACACCATCTTCACCTAACCAAGCATAAAACTCATAGCAAGAGTTAGGAACAGCCGTTATATCTATCATATTGCCGCAAGTAATATTTCTAACACTGCCTAATGGCACACCATCTTCACCTATAACCTCTATTCTGCCATTTTTATCATCTTCTAATGTTAAATTAAACAATGCAAGATTTGGTTGTTCTATTGCCCCATAAGTTACAGGACACCCTTCACTCGAAGCAATACGGTCATTTCCTAATTTATCTGTTTGGATAGCCTCTATTATATCATAAGGGGAAGTTGCTGTGGCGCCTAATATATCAGTCTCTGACAACACAGGTGCCCCTTTAGCAATAACTAACGGCACGTCATCATGACTGAAGTCGTCTTTTCCAAAAACTGCCTTTGGAGTTATTTGGACTCCCTGACTACCTGTATTATCTACTAAATTATTTCTTGTCAATGGGGTGCCACTGCCGATACTAGTAGCATTTACTTGCATTGTTGCGAGTATGTTCCCACTACTGTTCTTATTTCCTATATACAAACTATTATAAGAATATAAAGTTCCGTCTTCCATATATATCCCACTGGCAGGATGGTTCGTAACAGAGTGAGATTTATTTGCTATTATTGAGGAATGGAAAATGAAAATGTCTACAGAACTAAACTCTGGCGTATATATTGCAGCGCCGGTATTTCCAAAGAAGATACAATTTATTGCCTCAAAAATACCATAAAAAATAAGCACCGCACCGCCGTGCAAAGAAGTATTATTTCTAAAAACACAATTTGTCGCTGTAAATTGTGTTGCGTTATAGAAACACACTGCGCCACCATTACCACCAATACCATCACTCCCATTAGCAGTATTGTTATAGAATTCGCAATCCATAGCGATAAATGTTCCGTCTGCTATACATACGGCACCACCTTCACCGCCATCACCATCATCACTTATATTAGCAGTATTCTCATAGAATTTACAACCCGTGGCTTCAAATACGACACCTTCTATACCATATACGGCACCGCCGTGCAAAGAAGTATTGCCATAGAATTCGCAATCTATGGCTTCAAATTTACCATTATTTATATACACAGCACCACCAAAACCACCATTACCATCTATAACTTCCTCAGCAACAGCAATATTGTTATAGAATTTACAATTTGTGGCTTTAAGTGTACAGTTAGAACCTATCCACACAGCGCCGCCCCCATCGGTTTCATCATCACCATCTGTATATCCACCTGTTAGATTTAGGTTATTTATTGTCACTAAGATTTCAGATGGAGGTGTAGGTAAGTTAGTGTCGATGAATATTTTAAATATACGACTCTTACCATTACCATCGATAGTATGACCATTACCCTCAATAGTAATTGCTTTACCTAATGGCACTTCTTCATTACTAAGACCACCTAATGGCACTTCTTCATTACTAATATTGTTGGTGATATTAATTACGTCGCCCGGATCAGCGGCTTCGACAGCGAGGATTAATTCCTCCCAAGTGCCTACATCACGTATTGCTGCATTAACAGTGGTAAAGAACGCAGACAAACAACATATAAATATAGCAATTACAACCTTTGTAGTTGCTATCTTCCAAGTAGTAGTTTTTATTGCATTACATCTTGGAAATTTAAGCAGATTTTGAGATTTATCTGCAAACATGTCAATATATGACATAAAAAAATCCTTAAAATATGTTTTAGAAAATTAATTTACAATTTATTATTTATATATAATTTATTTATATATAATTGCAAAAATACACTTTTTTTGTAAAAAAAAAACTATTTTTGTAAAAAATATTTTGTAATTAATTATATTTAAAGATAAATTATATGAAAGTAGATAATTTAAACAAGATGATAAAATACTTTTTAGTATTTTTATTCCTGCACGTTCCTTTCAGTTTAATGGGAGCAGGAATTAATTTAATATCTCCTTCTAATTACAATGTTTGTATAGCAGAAGGCAAAATAGAGTTCGTATGGAATTATGATAATCCGACAGATTTGGCTTTATCGGATGTTGTTATCAATTTCTATAAAGATACGACTCATTTAGTTATGTCAGCGGATATAGATGCCGATGTGACGAGTTTTTCATTTAACTCATTAGATTTCCCTGCGATACCTTCAAGGTCATCGTATAAATGGGAGGTAGTTGCTACTATTGGTAGTATAGAATATAAGTCAGTTCGTTATTTCTATATGATACCGCAAGCAAATTATGGTCCAAACTCATTAGCAGATGGCGAGCATTGCGTAGCAACAGTCATTAAGTTTGATTGGGAGCCGGATGTTCCTGAATATGATTATTTTTATGAGGTTCAACTATCAAAAGATATTGGCTTTGAAGTTTTAGTTCCTGTTATCACGAAGCCCGAATATTTAACGTCTGCCGATGCAGAGTTAGAGTATAATACGAAATATTTTTGGCGTTTGCGTGATATTAATTGTCCTAACAATTTTTCTGCCATAAGGAGTTTTCATACTATACAATCGGCAGTCACATTAGTAAGTCCTGAGAACTTTGCCACTTGCCTGGTTACAAAAGAAGATGAATTTCTATATACAGAATTAGTATGGAGTTCAGATATATCTTTAACGGGTAATTATCTGTTAGAAATCTATGATGCAGAAAGCGATAAGTTACTTGATTCTATCTTATTATTAGACCAATCGTATAAATTTGATATAACAGATTTGTTTAATAAAAAGATAAGTTGGCGAGTTCAATTAGGACAAAGTTTTGATGGTGATTCTTGTATTTCGGATTGGTCAGAAACATATCATTTTTACACTCCGTTGGAGCCCCCTATAATACAATCGCCTATAAATATCCTATGTGTCCCTTTAAAGAACGCAGAAATAAGATGGCATAGCAATCTTTTAGATGACTATAATATACAAATTGCTATTTATAGTTCACAAGATGATGCCTTAATTAGTATGATAGATACAATAAATACGGGCAAATACATTATTAACGATATACTGCAATATAAACATCAATATTACTATAAAATAAGAGTAAGAACCGCAGATTTATTTGGTGAAGATTATATTTATAGTGAGTGGTCAGATGAAATATCTTTTGAAACAACGACTTCTGGTCCAAATCTTATAAGTCCTGAAAATGGCTTTTTTGGAGTAATGGGTGATATAGAATTAATATGGGGAGAAGTTCCAAATGCTATATCTTATATATTAGAAGTTTGTTCGGATAGTAGTTTTAATAAACAACAAGCAGCATTTTACCAAGATTTTGTATTGAATGACACAAGAACAGGATTCCCTTTGCAGTATGGAATTAATTATTATTATTGGCGTGTTAAGGCAAAAACTGATATTTGTGAAAGCGATTATACTGAAATAAGATGTTTTAGTTCGTTATTAAAAGTTCCTGAAATTATATCTCCTGCAAACTTATCTGTTGAAAATGCTAATTATGTTCTTATTAAATGGAAAGCAACAGAAAATACTAAATACGATGTAGAGTATAGTAAAGAAAAACATGCTTTTGATAGTTTATATTCATTAGTATCTACTATAACTTATATTGTTGGCGATGAGGTGACATTATATTCATTAGATACTAATACTACTTATTATTGGCGGATTAGAGCAAAGAATGATTTTGCAACTTCTAATTGGTCTGAAATATATGAGTTTCAAACGGGCTACGAAGAACCATATAAAGTAGACCTATCATTGCCAATTAATAATATTAATTACATAAGATACGGATATTATAAATGGTTTCCGACTACCCACGTGGAAGAATATAAGATAGAGTTTTCTACTGAAGAAAATTTTTCATATAGTTTTGGTTTTACACTTCCGGGTAACCAAACCTCTTTAACACTTGAAAGTGATATGTTTGATGAGTTTCCGCCGTTATTGCATAATACCAAATACTATTGGCGAGTATGTGGTGTTAATAAAACGGCTATGGGAGCATGGGCTAATGCAAGAGAATTTACTACTTATCCAAAAATTACTGATGTTTCTTTATTACTTCCGAACAATAACGACACTAATGTTAGTTATGATAATACACGTTTTAGATGGCAAACTGTTGGGGCAAGAGCATATAGGTTAGTTGTCCGCCTGGTTTTTGACGTAAATGACATTCCTATACTTGATACTCTTGTTGTAGACGATAATTTTGGAAGTAATACCACTATGGAGGTTGCTTATACTAAATTAGAAAAGAATACTCATTATAAGTGGAGATTATTCGCAAGCGAAGATGGAGTTGCTGATGATAATACTAATGGTGAAGAAGGTGCTTGGTCAGAGATGTGGCATTTCAAAACTATAGACCCAGATGGTATTTTAGATAATTCGTTTATTAATTCTATTAGCATAGTTCCTAATCCTGCAAGTAATTTTGCTAATCTGATGGTCTACGCTGATAAAACAGAAAATGCAACTATAACTATTATAGATATTAATGGATGTATAGTGTCAACAGATATTATTAATTTAGAGTTAGGTGAAAATTTAGTAAATATAAATACTACTTCATTGGTAGCAGGTAATTATACTTTACTATTGCATATTAATTCTAAATTAGTTGGAACGACTTCTTTTATAATTGTAAGATAAGTATTAGTATTAGTTCATAAAAAAATACCCTGTTTTCACACGGGGTATTTTTTTTATGTTAAAATATAAAGTGATATACTATCACCATTTCTATGTAAAGAAAAATGTCAGAATGGTATCGCAGATTTTATCTATTAAAATTTTTAATAATAATATTTTTATTTAAATTTTCGTATTTTTGTAAAAATTATAGATATTTATAGATGTTTTTATGATAAAATATAAACAAATAACACAAATAGAGCAATATATTTTAGAAAGAAGAATAGACCAATTTCTGGCAGAAGATAAAGCCGAAATAGATATGACTACTCGATATTGTGTGGACCATAAATCTACTTGCACCGCTATTATAGAAGCAGAAAAAGAATGCATTTTCGTAGGCGAACAAGTAATCAATTATATATTTAAAAAATGTCAAAGAAATATAAAAATTAAAGATGGCGATTTCGTTCAAAAAGGTGAAACTATTGCTGAAATAAACGGCAATTCATCATATATTCTATCACGGGAAAGAGTTATGTTGAATGTAATTCAACGACTATCAGGTATCGCTACTACTACTAAAAAATATGTAGATATTGCGAAACCATATAGCGTCCAAATTTTAGACACAAGAAAAACAACACCCGGGATGAGACATTTCGAAAAATATGCTGTTTATATCGGTGGCGGAACAAATCATCGGTTTGATTTATCATCGGCTATTTTAATTAAAGATAATCATATAGTTGCAGGTGGAGGAATTAAAAATGTAATTAAAAATATTAACGAAAAAAATAAATATGAACTGCAAATTGAATTAGAAGTTGATAATATAAAACAATTAAAAGAAGGATTAAAACTTGGAGTTAAAGGTTTTTTATTAGATAATATGCCTCCCAATGAAATTAAAAAATGTGTGAAATTAATTCGTAATAGTAATGATGGCGATGATATATTTATTGAAGCATCTGGTGGAATTACATTAGAAAATTTACCAGAATACGTTACTACGGGAATAAATGCAATTTCTATTGGAGCATTAACACACAGAGTGGTATCGGCAGATATACATTTGAATTTTATGTTATAATTAATTTATCTTTTATATAATCTGTCACATATTTATATTAGTTGTGTTTTTTAATATATGGAAAATAACTATAACAAAGACCAAATAACAGAAATACATAATGAACTTATTGAACAAACAAAAAAAGAATTAGAACTATCAAATGTTTTATATTTGATAGTTCGTTATTGTCTTACCCCACAAGGTAAAGAACTAATATTAAATAGCGAATTCCTTCCGATAAATACTCTAAATAAAGAATTAGAACAAGTCCAAGAATTGTTTGAATTAAATACCACAGATGAAAACTTTCCGTTAGAAAGAATAGAAGATATTAGGGATTATATAAAACGTTCTAAAATAGATGGTGCTATATTAGAAATACAAGAAATGCAACAAATAGTGGCATTGGTGCGTCTTGCTAAAACTTTAAGAAGATTTATCAGTCCACGAAAAAATAAATATACTTTGCTTTTTGAAGAAATATCTTTAATGTATGAAGATAAAACATTAGAAAAAAAACTAAATGCAACAATAGATGAAAATGGAAATATAAGAGATAATGCCACTCCTGAATTGTCTAAAATTAGAACAAACCTACGAAATAGCAATTCACAATTACACTCAAGAATGACTAAATTAGTTAGAGAGTATAGCGAAGCAGATTTTGTAAATGATGATTTTTATACTATAAAAGATGGAAGGTTCGTATTATCTATTAAAGCATCGTATAAAAGACGCTTACAAGGAATAGTTCATTCTGCATCACAGACCGGGACAACGGTTTATTTTGAACCGAATGCCGTGATTGATTTGAACAATGAATTGGCACTTTTGCATAGTGCTGAATTGCGGGAAATTAATAAGATATTAAAACAATTAACTAAACTTATTTCTACTATTTCTGATGACTTACTGAATACTTATTCCATTTTGTCGCATATTGATAGTGTAAACGCAAAGGCACAATATGCAATAAATAACAGCGGTATTAAACCTATAATTACTAACGAAAATATTTTAGAACTAAAAAAAGTATATCACCCACTTTTAGTAAATAAAGTAGGTAGAAAAAATGTAGTCCCATTAACTATTTCTTTTTCTGCAAATAATAAAGGACATTTAATCTCTGGACCTAATGCAGGAGGAAAAACTATTGCTATGAAAACTACAGGACTTGCGGTTATGATGACTAAATTAGGTATATTTCCTTTAGGAGAAGTTAGAGTGCGACCTATTGATGTATATTCTTCTATTGGAGATGGACAGTCGCTAGAACAAAACTTATCAACGTTTTCATTTCAATTAACGCGACTTAAAGATATTTTAGACGTAGCAACTAATGATTGCTTACTACTTATTGATGAAATATGCTCGGGAACAGACCCTCGTGAAGGGTCTGCACTTGCATCAGGTATATTAGATACTTTTATAGAATTGGGATTGTTTTTTATAGTAACTACACATCAATCTTCACTTAAAGTTTATGCTTTAAATCATACCAAAAATAAAGTTATACAAAACGATTCTTTTGAGTTTGATGCAGATGAGTTACGACCAACATTCATCTTTAAAGAAGGACTGCCAGGTAACTCTTTTGCGTTTTTTCTCGCTAAAAATGTAGGATTGTCTTCACTTGTAATAAAAAGAGCAAAAAAATATTTAGGGAATAGACATAAACAATTAGAACGCAGTATCTCAACACTACAAGCACATAAAAAAGAATATGAAAGTTTAGTTTTAGAATCGCGACGACAATTATTGGAAACTGAAAAAATTAAAGAAAATTATAGACAACAGCAAAATAAAATAACAGAAAGCAAAAATAAAATAATCAATAACGCAAAAATAGAAGCAGAAAAAATACTAAAAAATGCTACCGAGTTCGTTGAAAATACAATTAAAGAATTGAAAACAGCAAAGAAAAATGAACTCGAAATTATCCGACAATTTAAAAATAAAAAACAAGAAATAGCAAACGAAACTGCCGAAATAAAACGACTTGAAGCAACTATAAAAGACGATTTGCAATTAGCAATACATTTAGAAGTTAACGATATTGTAGGTATGGTAGGAAATAATAGTGCAGGCATGGTATTAGAAGCCGATAATAAAGAAAAAATAGCATTAGTAAGTTTTAACGGCTTAAAGTTCCGATTACCTTTCGACCAATTATACCTAACAACAAAAAAAAACCTGCCTGTAGAAAGAAAAGTTGTCCCATTGAAATTAGATGTTCAAACAAAATTAGATTTACGAGGATATAGAGTAGAAGAGGCATTAAAGGAAGTAGATAAATTTATCTCAGAAGCCATACACGGAAATGTAGATTTTGTAAGTATAATTCATGGAAAAGGAACAGGAGTATTGAGAGAAGTAATACATAATTATTTAAAAACTTTTTCTGTAATTAAAAGTTTTAGATTAGGGGAAATATATGAAGGAGGAAGCGGGGCAACTTTTGTGTATTTCAGGTAATGAGATATAAAAAAAACATCTGCATAGCAAATTATAGTAATTGCTATGCAGATGCCGAATTAATATCTGACAAATTAATTCTCTAATTTAAATAACGATTTTCTTTCCCACTATGCAACATATTACTACGTCCGCTATTTGTTGTAATCTTAAATTGCGACACTAATGAAGTCAATGTATCTGTCATTCTTGCTAATTCATTTGCTGTCGAAGCCACATCTTCTACATTGCGAGCGGAATCTGCTGTCACTTTACTAATTGAACTAACATTTTTAGATATTTGCTCACTGGTGGCAGATTGTTGCTCACTGGCGGCAGCTATTTGATTAACCATATCAAGCAATTCGTTAATGCCTTTTAGAATATCTTCTATGGATTTTCCCGCATTATCTGCTAATTCTATTCCACTTTGAACTTCTATCGTGCCTTTCTCCATCGCTTTTACGGCGGCTTCAGTATCAACTTGGATGCCCTTAATCATATCTGCTATCTCTTTTGTAGCAGATGCCGTACTAACTGCTAATTTGCCTACAGAATCAGCAACTACTGCGAATCCACGACCCTGCTCGCCGGCTCTTGCGGCTTCTATTGCAGCATTCAATGATAAAAGATTAGTTTGGTCGGCAATATCATCAATAACACTAATAATTTCACCGATTTTCTTACTGGATTCACCAAGTTTTGCGATATTATCAGCAGACATCTTTACGACTTCTGCTATCTCTTTCATTTTAGATATTGTTTGCTCTACAACCTGACCACCCGAACTTGCAGTATCGCCACTTTGTTTCGCCACATTTGCTGTCTGAGTAGCACTATGAGCATTATCTGTAACCGTTCTTGACATCTCTTCCATTGCTGTGGCTACTTCGTCTGTCTGGGAACTCTGCTCTTGGGTAGCAGCGGCTAAGGTATCGGCTGTAGATGATATCTGTGCTGATGCTGATGCGGTAGTATGAATCGCCTCCTGTAATTGAGAAATCAAATCAGTCAACGAATCACCCGTATCATTAATACTTTCTTTCATTTCACCAAATTTACCTTTATAGTCACCTATTATTCTTAAAGTTAAGTCGCCTTTAGCCATCTGAGAAAGAACAGACCCAGCTTCATTTATAATTAAACTTGTCATTTCTGCTACATCATTAACACCACTCATTATATCCACCCAAGCACCTTTCACAATTCCAGTATTGGCTCTCACATCAAGATTACCTTTACTGATTGCTTCTTTAACTTTTACCATCTCATCAAGTATTGAAAGCAATGTGGTATGAAAATTATTAACATTATTTTTAATAACATTAAACTCACCCTTATATTCCTTGGTTATTTTTTTGATATTTGGGTCACCAACAGCAGCCATCTCAATGAATTCTGCTGTTACTTCTATTGGTTCTACAAATGTATCCACCAAACCATTAACGGACTTCATTATACCTTTGTAATGTCCTGAATGTTTAGTAACATCTGCTCTGTATTTCAAATTTCCATCCACAGCATTATCTGTTAAAGCCATTAAATCTTTATCCATAGCATTAAAACTATGAACCATCGACTCCATCGACTTTAATAGCATTCCTGTTTCATCTTTGGATTTTGATTCTAAACTCAAACCATCAAATTGACCTTGTGACATTTTATCTAATGATTCTACAGCATTACGTAACGGCTTAGTTATACCCATAATAACTATAACAGATATGCTAACAAGAACTATAAGCACAAGCGCTATACATATAACTAACGTCATAGTTGTGCTCTCTATTATTTCATCAGATTCAATGGTAGAAGAACTTTTTATTCTACTAATTGCCGCCTGGGTTATTTCTTCGGCAAGTTGATTAGACCTTTCTGTCGTTACAGCATAGTGACCCAAACGAAGTTTTCTAGCCATGTCCAAATCCTTACGATGAATTGCTCGCACAAACTCTTCTCGTTCTGCGCGTTGTTCTATCATAGATTCTTTTAATGCCTGCAATCTTTCTTTTAATGCAGCACCTATTTTTACATCGTGGCCCATAGCTGCATCTATCGTTGATTCCATATCCTCAGCATTTGCCCATACGATTTTTCCTTGCTCTTCTATGATATTTATTCTGTTTTCAACATCATTAGTATCAAAACATAATATAGCTGTATGTCTTGCCATCATATTTACAGCATTTACTATATTATTAGATTCTTCTACCGCTTTACATGGGACTTCACCAATATATGTGAACATATTGTTAATTCCTGTCAGCGATGATAATGCAAGGATAGTTATAACAGCAATACCTACTACCGCCGTTACTATTAATAGAGTAATTTTAACTCCGATTTTCATAAAAAATCCTTTTATAAATTTGTAAAATATTCTTATTTATATTTCTTTTTTTTGTAGATATTTTATTGCTACACAATACTTATCGGCACTATATTGTAAAAAGTTTAATTGCAAATATACATTTTTTTTTTATTTTTTTTATAACAGGAAAATATTTTTGAAAATACAAAACAAAACATTATTTTTGTGATTATGTAAATAATTAAAATATAATATTATGGAAAATAAAAGAGAACTAACATATGAAATGGTAATGGAAATGTTCGCCGATACCGATAGAAGAATAAAAGAAAATGCAAAACATATCGGCGGAATAACAAAGTCCAATGGTGCAATGGCAGAAGAAATGATATTTAATTCATTAAATAAAACAAAAACTTTTGCTAATATAAAGTTTGATGATATAGATAGAAATGTAAAATTGCATTCGAAGTTTTTGGGACTAAAAGGCGAATTTGATGTTGTGCTGAAAAATGGTGATACACTCGCAATTATTGAAATAAAATATAAAGTAAAGCCCGAAGATGTTACTAAATTAGCAACAAGTCAATTAGTTAATTTCAGGGACCTTTTTCCGACCTTTAGTGATTATAAAATAATGTTAGGTATAGGTGGGATGAGTTTTGAAGATAGTTCAGAAGAAGATGCCAAAGCAAAAGGCATCGGCATAATAAAAGTGTCAGCAGATAAAGTGGAATATTATACGGAAGGAATTAAATTGTATTAGAAATAAATACCAAAAAAAACATTATTTTTGTGATTTAAAAGTATTTTAAATAAAAATAAAGTATTTTAAATGAAATCTTATTCAGAATTAATGAAATCTTATTCAGAATTAATGAAATCTTATTCAGAATTTAGAAAAGAAGTAATTAATAATTCTAATTCCTGTATCAAAAATACACAAGAAATATTAAATAAATTAGACAAATCTAAAGCAACAAATTATTTTTTAGAAATTAATAATGAAGCAATAAAATTATCTGAAGAGTCCGATAGATATTATGCAGCAGGCAACCCTCGTCCTTTAGAAGGGATGCTTATCGGAGTAAAAGATAATATTTCTGTAAAAGGAATGAAAGCAACTTGTGGTTCAAAAATGCTTGCTAATTACTCTCCTGTCTACGATGCCACAGTTATTAAACGTATAAAAGATGCAGGGGGCATTGTAATATGTAAGACCAATTTGGACGAACTTGCTATGGGTTCGTCTGGCGAGACCTCCTTCTTTGGTGAATGCAAAAATCCATATAATAATGAATATATCACAGGCGGGTCTTCAAGTGGTAGTGCGGCAGTTGTCGCTACTTCTTTAACGCACACTGCGTTGGGGTCTGATACAGGTGGTTCTATTCGTTTGCCTGCTGCATTTTGTGGAGTAGTCGGTTTAAAACCTACTTATGGTAGCATTTCACGTTATGGAATGATTCCATTTGCTTCTTCTTTAGACCAAATGGGAACGCTATCTGTGAATGTGGATGATACTGCACTACTATTTGATGTAATTAGTGGCATTGATAATAATGACTCTACTACTGCTAATATACTTACTAATAATACTTTTGATAGTATTAATGTTCCTTTGCCAAATAAGTTTAATGTCGGATTGCTCCCTGACAATATTCTAAAAAACTGCAAAGAAGACGTTTTGAAAATATATACTAAAAGTTTAGAAAAATTAAAAACAATGGGAGCAGAATTTAAAGTTCTTGATTTTGATTTTATTGATGTATGTGTCCCTTCGTATATTGTATTAACTACCATTGAGGCATCATCTAACCTTGCCCGACTTGATAGTGTTCGGTATGGTCACAGAACGGATAATATTGATAACGAGGAATATATATATTTAAGCAGAGGTGAAGGGTTTGGTATAGAAGTTAAAAGAAGGTTGCTATTAGGAACATATTATTTAACTAATGATTATAAATTAAATACCATCTCTAAAGCAAAAAAAATAAGAAAGATGATTCAACGTAGTATAACCTCTGCTTTTAACGATATAGATATTATGTTTATGCCAACTACAGCAACTACTGCTTTTAAATGTAATGAACGTTCAGATGACCCTGTATCTATGTATTTATCAGATTTTTTTACTACATCTGCTAATTTATCGGGTATTCCTGCAATATCTATACCTATGGGGTTTAATGAAAATGGGCTACCTGTAGGAATGCAAATACAAGCAAATAATTGGGAAGAAGCAAAGTTGTTTAGATATGCTAAAAAAATAATGGAATAAAATTTATTATATTATAATAATTACTATTAATATACATTACACTATAAATGGAACTTAATAAACTGATACATTGTGATTGCAAAGATGCATTAGAAAAGATGCCATCAGAGTCGGTGGATTTAATATATTTGGACCCGCCGTTCTTTACTAATAGGCAGTATGAAGTATTATGGGGAGATAGTGCCGACAAACGCTCATTTGATGATAGGTGGGCAGGTGGTATTAACCACTTTCTTGCGTGGTTGACTCCGAGAGTAGACCAGATGCATCGTGTATTGAAGCCGTCAGGAAGTTTGTATTTGCATTGTGACTGGCATGCGGGTGCGGATATAAAATGTTATGTATTAGATAAGATTTTTGGTAGAAAGGGCTTCGTTAATGAAATTATATGGCAATATACTTGGGGATACCATATTAAGACACGATGGAACAGAAAGCACGATAATATTTGGATGTATGCTAAAAATCCCGATGCTATTACTTTTAATTGGCAAAATGTTATGGACGATAGACATATTTCACCAGCAACTGAAAAACGTTTGCTATATGAAGGAGCAATGATTAAAGACCATAATAAAAGTTGGGAGTCGGCTATGAAATTACCTGGTGATGTTTGGTATATTCCTACTTTAAATATAGCGGCAAAAGAACGAATGGGGTATCCGACACAAAAGCCCGAAAAGTTATTAGAACGTATTATTATTGCATCAAGCAACGAAGGTGACATTGTTTTAGACCCGTTTGTAGGTGGGGGCACTACTGTTGCTGTCGCTGAACGACTTAATAGGAAGTGGATTGGTATTGATAACTCGGCAGTTGCTATTAATCTTACAGAGATCCGTCTTAATAAATTCCAAGGAATATTCGAAGGAACTAATTTTGAAGTAAGAAAACAAGTGTATGATTATGATGATTTAAGAAAGATGGAGCCATTTGAATTTGAAAAATGGATAATACAACAATTCGGCGGCGAGTCGAACACAAAACAACGTAGTGATTCAGGAATTGATGGTAAAATGCCTGACGGCACACCAATACAAGTTAAACGTAGTGATAATATCGGTAGAAATATAATAGATAATTTTCAATCGGCAGCAAAGAGATTTAACAAAAATATATACGATGAAAATATAAAAAATAAAAAAACAATCGGTCATATAATAGCATTTTCTTTTGGCAGAGGAGTAAAAGAAGAAATTGGTAGATTAAAAATGCAAGAAGGAATTGATATTAATTTAGTTGAAGTAAAAGATATAATTAGCATCGCATCAAGACCACATATAGAGATAAATATTTTACAAAATGATGATAATCAATATGAACTAACATTTATAGCAACACCTGATGCTGATGTAAAAATAGCAGGTTATAATTGGGATTTTAATTATAAATCGGATGTAGGTTTTAACGCCTGTGAAGTGATAGATGAAAGAGGTAAGAAGGTCGGTTATATGGATTTATTAGGCAAACAAACAAAAATATTTGAACCTGGCACATATATTATCGCCGTTAGAGCAGTTGATGCCAATATGCTAAATGATATTTTTACTATTAAATTAAAAGTTAACGGCGGAGTAAATATATTTTAAGAAAAAACTTTTTTATTCTACATTACTAACATTTTCCATATCGGTTGTCGCAGCATTAACGTCCTTTTGAGTAATTATAATTTCTACTCTGCGGTTTTGTTCTTTACCTTCTTCTGTGATATTATCTGCTACAGGTCTTTGGTCGGCAAATCCACGGGCAACTAAATTGTTTGCAGGAACGCCCCTTTTAATTAATTCTTCAACTATATTAACAGCCCTTGTGGCTGATAATCCCCAATTAGAACTATATGTAAAACTTTTTACAGGAACTGCATCTGTATGTCCGTCTATTTGAATCTGCATATTTAGTGGAGCAATTATTAACGCTATACTATCTAACATTTCTACACTTTCAGACAATATTGCTGCTTTTCCCGATGAAAATAAAAATTTATTCGGTATTACTAAACGCATTCCTTCGGGTATTCTTTGAAAAATTAACGTATTGGCGGCTATTAAATTTGATAATGATTTTTCTATATTATCTTGAATTTCAATAATATTTAAGGGTTGGCTTGGGAACAATATTATAGGCGGAGTATCGACAGAAGATACATCTGGCGATAAACCATTGCCTTCTATTATTTGATTTGGACTGAAAACATTATTCATTGCTAATAATATAGTTTGAAGTTTCTCTACATCGGGCTTTGAAATAGAATATAATATAATAAATAGAGCAAAAAGCAATGTTAATAGGTCGGCATAAGTAATTAAGTATCTATCTTTACTTTGCATTTTTTCATTTGTATTTTGGATATTTCTTATTTTTTTCA
>Ga0082212_10006517_pt1 | contig 15668 bp, 15 predicted proteins | sample TergutNt197P3_FD_71548 | JGI IMG/M metagenome (GOLD analysis project Ga0082212, IMG submission 71548) | Neocapritermes taracua P3 segment gut microbial communities from Petit-Saut dam, French Guiana - Nt197 P3 | ecosystem: Host-associated > Arthropoda: Insects > Digestive system > Gut ...
GAAAACGAAGATAGACTACTAAGCATTCTGAAATCTGCCGGTGATATAAGCGCAAATTCAAGAGAACTACAATTTTATCAAACAGACTGGCCTTCTATATACCATTTGTCATCCCTTCGAGGCAATTTGTTGCGTCCATTTTTAGGTCATTTTTCATCTGGCAAATCAGTCCTAGAGCTAGGAGCAGGATGCGGTGAACAATTGGCTCCGCAATAGCCAGTTAATTGCCCGATAGCTATTCAATAGTTGCGGTGACAGGTGAGAGCCAGAGGCTATTTTCTATTTTGACTTTTCTACCCAAACGTTGAGTATCTGAAGAGTAACTTCTACAGCCTTTGACATCCAATCCAGGCTGACCCATTCGTGGGTGCTGTGATATGTCTGGGAACCAGCAAAAACATTTGGTGTCAGTAATCCCATAAAAGAAAGCCTAGCCCCGTCTGTACCCCCTCGGATTGGCCTCCTGGAGGGTTCGATACCCTGTTTTTTAACCGCTTCCAGAGCGTAGTTAAGTACATTTGGGTCTTGTGATATTGGATATGACATATTTCTGTAAGACTCTTTAATCGTCAACTCTATTTTTGCACCGGGGAAAGCGTCAGTAGCTTCTTTAACAATTCCTTTGAGAACATCTTCACGTTCATGCAGTTCTTCCTCAGTAAATGCCCTGACTAAAAATTTTAGTTCTGCTTTGCCAACATCGCCGTTGAACCCAACTGGATGCAGGTAAGGCTCGCGGCCTTCTGTAGTCTCAGGCAGACGGTCTTTTGGCAGGGATTCAACAATGTGAGAAGCCACCCTCACAGCATTAATCATTTTGCCTTTTGCGTAGCCAGGATGCACGTCGTGGCCGGTCACTGTTATGGAAGCCGAATCAGCACAGAATGTCTCATCCTCGATCTCGCCCAAGTCTGATCCATCCAGAGTATAGGCGTAGTCGGCGGCAAAAGTTGCTACGTCAAAATGTTCTGTGCCTCGCCCCACTTCCTCATCGGGCGTGAATCCAATTCTGATTTTTCCGTGTAAATAATCAGGATGATCTTTTAGCCATCCTACGACGGTAAGTATTTCGGCAATCCCCGCCTTATCGTCTGCCCCAAGGAGCGTTGTTCCATCAGAAGTGATAATTGTGTGGCCAACACAGCGTTGAAGGTTTGGGTTTTGAGTCACTGGAATTACATCTCCAGAACCAGGCAACGGCACGTCCCCGCCCTTAAATCCCTTTATCACCTGCGGCTTTACTTCAAAGCCAGATGTTCCGGGATATGTATCAAGGTGCGCTATTAAACCAATGGTGGGAACTGCAGGGTGTTCCTTTGGCAAATTTGATGGCACGGTAGCCATCACATATCCCCATTGATCCATGATTGCATCATCACAACCCAAAGCCTTAAGCTCTTCCACCAAAAGGCGTGCTAAGTTTTTTTGCTTTTCTGTTGTAGGAAAACACTCGGCGTTATCATCGCTCTGAGTGTCTACCTGGACATATCTCAAAAACCGACCAAGCAAAACTTCCTGTTCACTGGTAGATAGCGAAAAAACAGGCATTGCAAACCTCCTTCAAATGTGTTGCCGAATAAATAAAGAATAATTATATCGTCAAAATGGCTTTAGCGGTATATTCCTAAATAAATCATATCCATGACAGGCTCGTTGTATTCACGACTCGCCTCCAAATCAATTTCAAACTCAGCAACCCAGTCATTGATCGAGTCGGTATCAACCAACATCTGCTGAACCAGAAAAATGTTTTGGTTATCGGGTTTGTTACTTGAATATGTGTGGCGCATATTGCGCCCTTCAGGATTAAGTAGAGGGCCATCGTGATCTACTGAGTAACAGGTAATGAGTTCTTCGAGCCGCGCTGATGTCCATGGATTGCCTTCATTATCCTTAGGCTCGCAACGTCCAAACGCGTCAAGAGCTTCTATAGCTTCTTCCCACTGGCGGCCAGCCAAACTGGCCAAAAATGAAAAAATTCTTGCGCGAATGCTGGCAAGAAATTTGGGCGTATCCTTAGTAAAATCCTGTGTCTTGAACTTTGGTTCAGTGCTATCTGCGGGCTGATAGTCTGGATTCTGCATTGCCTCCCATGCATCCATAAGGCTAGAATCCACAGACCTAAGAAGTGCCTGTAAATAGCCTTCGATCTCACAAACTTCGTCTGTCTTTGCCATGTCCGGCACAGTCTGAGCCAGCACTTTGTAAGTGCTATTCAGATGGCGAAGCAAGAGCCCTTCACTGCGCTGGATGTTATATGAGCGAACATAATCAGCAAAGGTGCTCCATGTTTCGATCATTTCCCTCGCAATTGATTTCGGGCGGATATTTTCCTGACCAACCCATGGATGCCTGTCAGAAAAATTATTGAATGTATCATAAATAAAATCCCTTAAAGGCTTTGGATATTCCAACTTGGATAATTCCTCTATACGTTGCTCATACTCCATTCCTTCTGCCTTAAGTTCGGCTAATCTCTTGGCCTTCAAACGATCTAGTTGTTTTCTCAAAATTATATCGGGGTCTTCTAGTATGGATTCCACCAGCGTTAATAGGTCGAGGGCGTATGTTTCAGATTCTGTTATTAGCAAGGGCAAGGTTTCCAATAGGTACAGGCTGATAGCCTGATCCATGCTGAAGTCATCTTGTAAGTCGACATTTGTCTGTATCCTGTGGTTTGTGTCTGTAAACTCAACAATCTTCCTATCCAATAGTGCCCGAAACAATTGCCACCCGCGATGTCTATGATATGCCTTGTCCCTTATAGACTCGTGGCAGTTGCGAATTAACTCCCTAATAGCAGTGCATCCGTCACCTTGCCTAGATAGCACATTTAATAGCATCCCATGGCTAACTTTGAAACGACTTTGAAGTTTTTCAGGAGTGGATTGAATGAGCTTGCTAAAGGTTTGTTCTTCCCAATGCACATAGCCCCTCTCCGGGGGTTGTCGCTTGACAAATTTTTTTCCTCCCCCTTGAGCCTTTGCTGTCAGTTTTAGGTTTTCGATCACATGTTCCGGTGCCTGAGCAACAACAAACCCAACATCATCAAAGCCCTTTCGCCCTGCACGTCCTGCAATTTGATGAAAATCGCGGGCAGACAAAATGGCTGTTTTTTCGCCGTTGTATTTGCATAGTTTTGTAAACAATACAGTTCGGATTGGTACATTGATACCAACACCCAGAGTATCCGTGCCACAAATGACCTTTAGTAAACCTTTTTGCGCTAATTGTTCTACCAAAATCCTGTACTTAGGTAAAAGTCCGGCGTGATGCAATCCAATGCCCTGCTTTAGAAACCTTTTTATTTCAGGGCCATAGGGACTACTGAATTTGAAGGTATCAATAATTTTGGCTATTGCAGTTTTTTCTTCGCGGCTACAAAAATTAATGCTCATAAAATCTTGGGCGCTTTCAGCGGCATCGGCCTGAGAAAAATGCACTACATAAACAGGAGCCTTGCCGTCTTGGGTAAGCCTTTCCAGAGTTAATGGCAATGGGGTTTCAGCATAACAAAATTCCAATGGAACTGGGCGAATGCTCGACTTAATAGTTATGGATGTCCTACCTGTAAGCCTTTCCAATTCTTGCTCGAAAAACAATGTGTCTCCGAGTGTTGCGGACATAAGCAAAAAACGGCTTTTATTAAGGATTAACAAGGGTATCTGCCATGCAACACCTCGCTCGCGGTCTGAATAGTAATGAAATTCATCCATCACAACGTCGTGAGCGGCGGCAAACTCGCCATCCCGAAGGGCGATGTTGCTCAATATTTCGGCAGTGCAACAGAGTATCGGGGCATTTCTGTTTACGGTGGCATCTCCGGTACTCAAACCAACATTCTGGGGGCCAAACTCCCTGCAAAGAGCCATCCACTTTTCATTTACAAGAGCCTTTATCGGACATGTATAAACCGACCGCCTCCCCATTGCCAAACTCTGAAAATGTAGTGCCATCGCTACTAATGACTTACCCGAGCCTGTGGGTGTGTTTAGAATGACGTTGTGGCCTTCAAATAGCTCTAATATTGCTTCTTCTTGGGCAGGATAAAGAGATATCCCGCAACCATCCACATACTCCAGGAATCGATCCAGCAGAGCGGAGCTACTAACGTCTTCATCACGGGGAAGCAAGTCGTACAGCGAAGCAGTCATTGGGCAAACATGGTTGTTAAATTACCTCACTTCTCACTTGATTCCTGCGTGACTCCTTTTATTTCTTCCAGTTCATCCTTGGGCAAACGCCACATCCAACGGCCAGTCGCCCGATCAAAAATATCAAAACAACATAGCCAGTTAAGGAGTCCGGCAATCATTACATAGGTTGCACCATATTCCTGTGTCAGATTTCTAATTGGCTCGCTACCAGCTCCACCAAAAAGTTTTGCAAAAAGCAAATATATCGGGCCAACACCAGCGGTGGCAATTGCCCCCAGCGTTGGTAGCCATTCAAAGGGGTCTAATTTTGGTGTATACACACCTCCCCTAATGCCATCTAGCATCCCAAACTTCATCTGTAAAAAACCCATGATCAAAAAAAGGCACCAGACACACAAAAGAATACGCGCCCTCATTTTTTGGCCTATTACCCAATAGCCCGCCCCAGGTAGTAGCAAGTTGAGCAAAATAGGCTTCCAAGACGCTTTAATTGCCGCAACGCGTCTCAGTGGGATGGTTGGCTTAGTGATTTCAGGAATTTCAAACATTGTCTAAGAATACCCTTGGTATATTTATTTTGAAAGGGGTATCAATGCCAGATATTTTTTTTCTGCAAAAAGCTCTTGGGGCAGACGCATCCCTAGTAGCGGTTGGGGGATGTGTCAGGGATCGCTTGCTTGGCAGGGATGGAGGCGACCTTGACCTTGCTACTTCTCTCATGCCAGAGGCTGTAATTGAGCGTGCAAAAGCATCCGGCTTAACCGTTATTCCAACTGGCCTAAGACATGGCACAGTTACCATAGTGTTGAATGGAGTAAATATTGAAATTACTACATATAGGGATGATGGAGCCTATTTGGATGGTCGCCGCCCCTCACAAGTCAACCTTGGTGTATCTTTGGAAGAAGACCTAGCTCGGCGTGACATAACAATTAATGCGATGGCATTACCTTTGAAGTTTATAAACTCGAATGGCTGGCGCGCCAACATCATCGACCCATTTGGTGGGCAAAAGGATTTAGAAATCAAACTCATAAGAACAGTCGGTGATCCATTGCAAAGGTTTGAAGAAGACGGCCTGCGCCCATACAGGGTCTGTAGGTTTGTATCCCAGCTTGGCTTTTGCATCGAGCCTAAAACAGCAGGTGCCATTTCACAAAAACTGGAAGTTACTACAAGAGTGGCCGTAGAGCGCGTTTTTGTTGAACTATCAAAATTGCTCGTCGGCCAAAATGCCCCATCTGGCCTAAAAGCCCTTGCAACGCACGGCCTGCTGGATAAGTGTATTCCAGAACTCACCCCAACCATTGGTTGCGAGCAAAACACATACCATGCGCATGATGTATGGGAACATACCCTTAAAGTAGTGCATGGTTCTCCCGCCGATCCTTCGATGCGATGGGCGGCATTGCTACATGACATTGGTAAACCTGCTGTAAAATTTACCGATGCCAGTGGCAAAATAAAATTTCATGGACACGAAGTAGCCAGCGAAAAAATGGCAAAACAGATTCTCAATCGCCTAAAGGCCTCCAACGCCATACAAGCTGAAGTCATCGCCCTTATAAGGCATCATGGTATAAAACCCGACAATGCTTGGAGTGATGCCGCCTGCCGTCGCCTACTGCACCGCCTGGCAAAAGATGGCCTGGACTGGCGTAGGTGGGCATCCCTTCAACTGGCAGATCAACTGGGAAAAGGGCTGGATACCGAACATATTCCACAAGCCCATGCCGAAATGGTAAAGCGTATGGAAAGAATCACCAGCAAATTCCCACCATTGAATATTCAAGCACTTGCGATAGACGGAAGAGCATTGATGAAATTAGCAAACAAACCCCAAGGCCCTTGGATCGGAACATTGCAAAAACACCTCTTTGAAGTTGTTATAGACGATCCCACACTCAACACAGCCGAAAACCTTCAGCTACTGGCTGTGGAGTGGATAGAGAAAATGAATAGAAACTAACAACAAAAAAATCAAATTGTCAAATTTATTTTTCGCTTATTTTTCGTTTTATTGATATACTACCTTTCCACCCTCTTCCATCCTAACCTTGGTGCGAGTGGGTGCGAGAGGTATTTATGCTATCCCTCTGGGTTCCCGAACTGCCCTTCCAGCTTGCCTCTGGGCGTGATTCCAGACTCTCTGGCCGCCCGCTTGCCTTTCTTTCTCCTAGTGGTGGCTCTACTCCGACTCTATGGCTTGTGAATCGGCTTGCAAAAGTTGAGGGCATAGGGGTAGGCGACTCTATGGACAGGGCTTTAAGGGTCTGCCCCGGATTACAAGTGCTAGACCCCGCGCCCCAGGTGTGGTGGGAGGCACAGGCTGGCTTTGGAGAGTTTCTGACACGCTGGACCCCCCAGGGGCTGTTAGGGCGTATGGGGGAAGCACAGATAGACTTGCAGGGGACACATGGCCTCTTTGGGCATCCAGTGGATGCGGCAAGCCTCATATTAAAGGAACTTTCGGGAGCGATGGGTTGGCTTGGGCACGGTGGCCTGTCGGTTAGTGGCACTGCCTCTCGGATAGCCGCAAGACAGGAACGAGGCGTTGAGATTGTGCAGGATGGCTTTGAAGCCAGTTATCTTGCTCCACATCCCTTAAAAACTCTGCCGAGACTGGAAGATGGAATTTTATTTAGGCTAAATAGGCTTGGGCTTTACCAAATCCGCGATCTACAGCCTGTCCCCGTAAATATGCTGGCTCAATTTGTTAGGGAAGATAAAGCCAGAAACCTTGTGCAGTGTGCGCGTGGAGAGGACAGGCCACGACTGCCTATGCTTGCAAATAAACCCCATGAAAGCCAACATTTATGGCGAATAGAACCACCAGCCATGCCAGAGGCCATCCCATTGGCTCAGTGGCTACTGGATAAACTCTGGAATGACCGTCGAAGCCCCCGTTTACTTATGCTTAACTGGTGGGATGTAGACGGAGTTAGTCACCGCTGGGGGGCAAGTGAGTTTGAACTATCTGAGCCACCTCTTGTTGTTGCACGAACAGCAGAAACAGGCTTTAGGCAAAACGCCCAACGCAGAATCCTCGTCCACCGGCTTGAAGCCCATATAGCTTGGGGGCTTGGTAGGTCAAGGGGCCTATTTTGCGATGGCAATAAAAAACTAGAGGCTATAGAGCCTACACTGGCAAAACTGCGTAAACGCTACCCAGACCATCCTGTATTGCCTGGATGGGCAAGGGCAACGAGGAAAGGAGCCACCCTGTAGAACTTTTTGTCAGCTTGCTTAACAGGCACATGATAAAATGTCCGTTTCGCCTAACCGCACAGGCGGTTTTTTTGATTGATTTTGAGGACGTTGAACCATGAAAAAGACAGCCCTTTCACTTACGGCGGCGTTATTTGTCCCTGCCCTGCTTTTCGTTTCCTGTTCCAGCGGTAGCGAAAACAATGTAGCCGTAACCGGCGTAACACTTACCAGCACACTCTCTGTTCAGATTGGCAAAACTGCCACACTTACGGCATCCGTCCAGCCAAGCAACGCCACCAACAAAGGCATCACGTGGCAGAGTAGCAATACAGGTATTGCAACCGTAAATAACGGCACGGTTACGGGTGTAGCCGTAGGCGAAACAACAATCACCGCCACCACCGCAGACGGCAACAAGACCGCCACCTGCGCCGTGACAGTCACCCTCTATGACCCTGCGGAAGAAGCCCGAAGGTTGGCGGAGTTTAACCGCCTCAGCACCCCTGCAAATGTGGAAAAAAAATAATTGAAGTTAAGCAGATGAGTGATTTGTCACAAAGCTTGAGTTTTGGGTATTCACCCAGTACTCACACTGTAATTGGATATGATTTTGTAGTGTCTTCGACAGTAACAGACCCTATATTATTAGCACAGTTGGAAAAAGAAGTAGAAGGGGAGAACAAGGCCAATCTTAGCCGCTGGGAGCATGAGTTTAAACATAGTGTAATTGCTAAATATGTTGGGGTTATTAAAGAACCTAAAAATAAATGGAAATCGGAATTTTTGAATGAGGTTGTTGCGTTTTTAGCAGGAGGTATATTGGCAGGTCCAAACAAGTTAGACGAAGCGGTGTCGATTTCATCAAATGAAGCAACCCGATTAATCTCTCGTTTTTTTGACGAATTTTCTGATTTATTTGATAATAATATTAATACTTATCGAAGTGCTATAAATAGAAAGTCCTTTGAAACTACCAACTTCATCTCATGTAGCTACGACACCGATGAATTCTTCCAGAAAGCCCTCAACGCCATGTTTACTTACGAAATCGGCGGCAAAGCCGTCAACCTTTTCGCCCTTATGACTCCAGCCGACCAGCAAGCATTCCTCAAAAAGCTGAACGACAAGTGTGAAGAAGAATACGCCACTTGGCTGGCGGGGAAGTAGTTCGAGACAGCATGGCTTAGGCTTTACACCAAACATCCGTGTTACACTTACATCCACAGGAGGCCGACATGAGCAATGAAAAATCAGCCTACGCACCGCCAGAATCGCTTGCTTGGGGAATTTCTTACAGAGATGATGTTGCAACAGGGCCTGTCGCCGATAACACCCTACACGGAAGGTTGCCAGGGCCTCATGAAGCTCTTGAGCTTCTGCGCCAGGCCGAAGAACGCCGATTGGCAGGAGTTCCAGGCATTCCTGTAGAGGAAGTGATTAAAGGATTGGAGCGCATACGCGCAAAACATGCCAAAAAAATATCGCCTGACAGTTGATCCTTCTGCCTACGAAACGCTTTTGGATTACGCTGACTTTTTGTGGCAGGTTAGCCCAGATGCCGCCGACAGACTAGAATTGAGTTTCAAGAAATCGCTTGCAAGGATTGCCGACAACCCCTTTCAGTTCCCCTTTGCAGATGCGGTGGTTGTTTTATACATACCGCCAAAAGCCTACAGAAAGTGCATATTTGAAAAACACTACAAAGCATTGTTCAGGTTGAATGGATATGAAGTAATTATTGACGCAGTCATTGACTCCCGTATGGAAAACGTAGACTTGTAACAGTATTGGCGATACATTCAATTTTGCTCCACATTGATTTGACTAATTTTGAGACTGACTTACTGCCGTTGAACTGCTATAGCAAATATATGATGCTACAGGTAACTCGTGTTTCGACAGATATGTTGACAATTCGTTTTATTTTCGCTTTTATGTTATACTGCCCATCTACCATCAACGGTTGATGAGGTCTGGATGCCATTTCTATTATCTATCACTGACTACAGCATCGGGACGGCGAAGGCTTTGGCTACCTTTATAATAGCATCAGGGCTTATTTTGGTAGCTTTGGGGCTTGGGTCACTGGAAAGCATGTTGTAAATGGTATCCCTGTCGATTCCTGTTTCTTTGGCAAGTTGGTTAATGGCCCTAGCCCTGGTAGCGTCCGCAAGACATAGCCTCAAGTGCGCTTCGTTGTCATGTTCCATCGCCGCTGACAGATACTCTGCGATTGCTTCTTCAGAGTCCAGGAACTCTACTGAATCATATTTGCTGAGCGTTACCATAAATCCTCCTTTTCCAATTCCCGCTTGATTTCTTTGGCACGGTTTAAATCGCGCTCTTGACTCTTTTTAATGCCAGCTATCAGCAACCAGTAAATCAATTTGTCTCTCTGGCAAAAGTATACACGATAACCGGGGCCGTAGTGAATTCGCAATTCAGAAATGCCCTCGCTAATATTCCACTTGCAATCCCCAAAGTCGCCCTGTTCAGCAAGCCTGATTCGTTCGTTTATCCGTGCTGTTGCCTTTACGTCTTTCAGGCGTTTAATCCATTTTCTGAAAACGTCAGTCTTCTGGAAGTCGTTCATTTACGCTCCTCTAATTTTCAGCTTTTTAACTTTAGATATGTTGACAATTCGTTTTATTTTCGCTTTTATGTTATACTGCCCACCTACCATCAACGGTTGATGAGGTCTGGATGCCATTTCTACTAGCCACCACAGATTACAGCGTTGGCGAAGGAATCTATACTTCTGAGCAAGCCATTAAGCTGTCTGCCCGATTGGGCTATGGCACCGTTGCCCTTTGGAACACTGGCTTGCATGGCTGGCCTGTATTCAGGGATGCCGCGCTTGAGGCAGGGATTGTCCCCCTAATTGGTTCTCGATTCCAATGGCGTGGCCTTGAGTATGGTGTATTGCCTTGGTCTGATAAAGGCTATGCCCAACTATGCCATCTGCTTACAGACCTTGCCCACGAGAGGGAGCCAGAGCTACCCGATACAGACTGTGCGGTAGTAGCAATGACATTGGCAGGAGCGGAGCTAGTTGCAAGGCAGGGGATCAAGCCTACCCTCTTAGGGCATAGGCACAACAGCAATGAAGCGATGGAAGCCCGAAAGAGGGGCATTGATGTAATCGCTCCCCAAGTGTTGCGTTTCAGGACATCAGCAGGGTTGGAACTCCACAGGCTAAAACGTGCGATAGCTACCTGTAATTTGATAAGCCGAACTGAGCCACTCTGGAAGCCAAACGATTCTGCCAAAACGCGCACTGACTGGGAATCCTGCTATCCCGCGGCAGACATGGCTATCTATAACAGCACTGCCACTCTGTTAGAACGCTTGACGGCCTGGGAGCCTCACTGGGGCAAGTGGGTTATGCCAGAGCCACATAATTTTGATGGCGATCTGGATGAAGCACTCTTACATCGCGTCAGAGAGGGCATCAAGAGGCGCAACATGACTGACAAGGCGGCAGTAGGGAGCAGGTTGTCTATGGAACTCGACCTGATTCGCCAAAAACGGTTTGCGGGATATTTTTTGGTGGTAGATGACATTCTAAAGAGGGTAAAGGTATCCCGAACCTGTGGTAGAGGTAGCGGAGCGGCAAGCCTGGTAAGCTACGCCCTTGGCATTACTAATGTAGACCCCATTGCTACCAATCTGATGTTTGAACGCTTCCTGTCTGAGGCACGGCTAGACCCTCCTGACCTGGATGTAGATTTTGCATGGGATGAGCGGTCTGCTGTAATTCAGGCGGTCTTTGAAGTTCATGGGCGTGAGCATGTAGCCATGGTTTCAAATCATGTCCGCTTCAAAGCCAAATCAGCCCTTCGCTGTGTGGCGCAGGCTCATGGCAGGCCAGAATCAGAGCTTAAAACCTTGGCTCGTTTTGTGAGGGGTTGGGATGGGGGTTTGGAAGAAGCTGTCTCTAACCCCGCCTGGAAACCCATAGTTGCCCAAGCCAAAAATATTGTGAGGCATTTTCAGCAATTGAGTGTACATCCGGGGGGAACCATCATAACCCCCAGCCCGCTATGGCATCACGTCCCATTCCAACTTGCTCCAGCAAAGGAAGGCGTTTCAATTACCCAATGGGACAAAGATGGCATCGAAGACTACGGCCTCGTCAAGATAGACCTCTTGGGCAATAGAAGTCTGGCCGTTGTAAGGGATGCCCTGACCAGCCTGGGATATGAAAAGGATCATCACTGGAACCCACGCATAGACCCAGACACACAGGGTTTATTAGCCAAAGGCGACAGCATTGGGGTGTTCTACGTTGAATCCCCAGCCACGAGGCAATTACAGCAGAGAATCGGGAAGGGCGATTTTGAAACACTGGTGGTTCATTCCAGCATTATCCGCCCTGCGGCACACCACTGGATTGATACCTATGTGAAGCGTAAGCGTGGTGAGGAAGTCTACATCCCTAGCCATCCTGTATTAGGGGAACTTCTATCTGAGAGCTATGGAGTGCTTGTCTATCAGGAAGATGTCGTACGGGTAGGCATGGCTATGGCGGGCTGGAGCCATCCAGAGGCCGACCAACTACGAAAATTGCTAGGAAAATGGGAATGTCACAAAAAACTTCCGGCGTTCAGAGATAAATTTGCCCAGGGGTGTAAGGCCAATGGCATCCCTAACGACACAATCGAGGAAGTATGGAGCATGATAGAAACTTTTACAGGCTATTCGTTCTGCAAGCCTCACTCTGCCAGCTATGCCCAAGTGAGCTTTGAATCAGCCTGGATAAAGGCACACCACCCTGCCCACTTCTTTGCTTCTGTCATAACCAATCAAGGCGGTTTTTATCCTGCCATTGCATATCTGGGCGATGCAAGGCGACACAGGCTAACGGTTCGAGGCCCAGACGTAAATATGTCCAAGTATGGCTTTAGTGCAGAAGGTGAGCAGGGATTGAGGGTTGGTTTAATGGCTATAAAGGGTGCCTGGCAGAGCGACATTGATGCACTTTTGGAAAATAGAGAAAAACAGGGATTGTTTGGCTCATTAGAAGAATTATTAGATCGTGTGCCACTCTCTGTCGACACTGCCACTGCCTTTGCTTCGGCGGGGGCATTTGACCTATGGGCAGAGGGCGGCGATCGCACAAAACTAGCCTGGGCTGTATTTGGTGGCGTTCCCCCCGGTGTGCGCCCCAGACCCACCGACCCATTTCAGAGAGCAAATCTGGAAATGGAAACGATGGGCTTCCCTCTTGAAATGCACCCAGCAATAATTGCAAGGGCAAAACATGGAGGCTACCTTAACCGCACTGTGTCTGCCGACAGGCCAAACTGCAAATTGAGGATGTGGGCGTTGGTTGTTGCCGACAAACAAGTACCCACCAAGCATGGCGACATGATGCAGTTTGTGACGCTGGAGGACGAGGAAGGCTTGCTTGAAGCCGTTGCCTTTCCAAACGCTTTCCGGCGTAGAAAGCGACCTTACAGGGTAGGTGACGTTGTGCCAGTAGTTGGCATAAGCACCAAGCAAGATGGGTTAATAGTGTTGCAACTGGAGGGGTGATATGGCGGTTTTGCTTGAGGTAGCCCTCAATTGCCAGGCTTTTTCCCAAGTCACGAATGGCCGGTAGCTGGTGTTGCTGGGCAACAATCACCACACAATTTTGGCATAAATAATGCTCTGCCGGAAACGGGGGACTCCACCATCAAACTTTCCCAATAATGGGATAGGAGAAAATATGACGAACCCCCAAACGGCTACCATAGCCAAGAACTCCTCTGTCTGCTCAGCCGCCTCCTCAAAGGCAAAGTGCGCTTCAGGCAAATCTTTTAGCCAAGTGCTGAGTCGAATAAAAACAGCCACAGATAAAAGAGAGCAACCCCAAAGTAAGGCCAATCTCTCACATACCATCTCCCAAAGTGCCATACCAATACGTCAGCCACATGGCTATTCCGGTTCCAAGGCTATTTCGCCCGAAAAGCAGATTAGATTTATTGAAATGGCACATGTTCCTATCCATAAAAATACTGCAAACCACCATGTTCATGCTATGAATTTACCGGAATATCCAAAATATCTAACTGGCTTACCAGGTAAAAAAGCATATACTCCAGCGATAATTCTTGATAACCCAAACCATTCTCCGCAACACTACGTCAATGTGGTGCTTTATAACATCTCAAATTTGCCATTCAGTAATGGGGCAAGGATTGTTCATAGAAACCCAATAACTGGTACGTCCTATAATGTCTACAGAGCCGAAGGCTTTGATGAAAAAAATCCCATATATATTATCCGGGGTATTCACGAGGGCAAAAACTACGAAACCATTTTGTGCATCAACAAAATAAACCCAAACCACGCCTCTGAAATAGAAATATTTGCCCTAATCTTTCATCTACTTGATGTAGGCGGTTTGAGTTTGCTCAATAAATATAGCGAAGAAGAAAACAGAGCACTTCAACTACTTATAAACCTCCACCAAAAGGGAGCCATTAGCGCACCACGCACGATGGATAAAACGGGCAGAGCAAACCATTATTCACCCTTTGAAAAAATCAATTATATCAAGCATGTTCTTGACTGGTACAATCGGAATATGGAAGAGCGAAATAAATATTTTCTGCACATCATGGGCATAGAAAAACGGCCCGAAAACGATGTCACCGATGAAGAATCAAGGTTTCATAGCAACCTGCAAGCAAATGTTCTTACCTCGGTATAAACCCACAGAAGCAGGTATGGCTCAATAGCAAGTTGCTCACGATGGGGGCGACTTGCTATGAAGTGCTATCGAAATTTTCTAGCAACTCTTCACTAGTCACTAAATCAGCTACAAACTTCTCAACACCGCTCTGACAGGTGAGGCGCAGGCCCCATCTAACTTTAGGGGTAGTGCTATTAATTCATAGTCACCTTCCGGTATAGCCTCTAGATTTAGGTTTTCTAATACCCTCATATCGTATGCGTTTAGCAATTTATGGCATGGTAGCGTTTTGCTATCCGCAGGGTCTATCGAAGGGGTATCGATTCCTATCAATTTTACACCTTGTTTGTGTAGCCATGTAATAGCATCAGGCGCGATAGCTTTGAAACCTTGATCCCAAGCAGAGGGTTGTTGCCGATATGTTCGGATCAATATTCTTTCGGGCAATGGGAGTGGGATGTTCTGCAGGTGCATGACTTCTAACAAGAGTCTGTATTCAACTGCATGAATCACTCTGCAGATTCCGATATATGGCAAAATATCCAACTCTGAAAATGATTTTCCATTTTCTGCGTAGTGCAATGGTGCATCAGCGTGTGCTCCGATGTGTGGAGAGAGGGTGATCGAGCAAAGGTTTAGGGGATTGCCTTTAGAGAACTCTGATGTCCAGTTCAATCTATATGGTTCATCACCTGGGAATAATAATCCACCGGTAGAAATCTCTGGAGAAATGTCCCAAATCTGTTTCATGTCAAACAATATCCAGTCCCTCATTGTATAGCAGTTTTGCTTTTTGTGTCTGCCGTATATGCCCCAAGACACAATTGACCACTGGCCACTACAATGTGCAATCCCATGATCGCACATTGGTATGACTATGAAAAATTAAATGGTTATAATCAGTAATGATGAACTGCCCAAACGAGAAAGCCGAATTAAGAAAACGATTGAAGATGGTGCGAGATAGTATCACCTCAGAAAATCATGCTGAGTGGTCGCAGGAAATTTGTAAGCATATCGCCAAACTATGTGTTAGTCGCCGTATTCGCAGAGTGGGCGCATTTTGGCCATTTGGCTCTGAAGTTGATTTACGACCACTGGTAGAGTCTAACGCAGATTGGATTTTTGTATTCCCAAGGGTTGCATCTACACATCCACCTCGCCTTGTGTGGGGACCAGAACCATTGGAGCCGGGGCTTTTTGGTTTGATGGAGCCTGTGCACGCCCAACACTTTATGCCTCCTGTTCAACTATTACTGATACCTGGGCTGGCCTTTGATTGTGGAGGGTATCGTATTGGCTATGGTGGTGGGTTTTATGATGCATTGCTTGATAGATTGGATAGTTCGATTTTGACTCTTGGAGTTGGGTATTCTGTACAGATGGTTTCAGAGTTGCCTCAAGACCCCCTCGACCAGCCTGTTCAAGGGATTGTCACAGAGATAGGTGTCAAATGGATAAACTCTGAGGATGTGTGATTATTTATTAATTTATGCAATTATGGTTATTGACTAGTATCATGTAACGCTTTAGATGCTTGCTTAACGGCGTAGCAAGTCCGCCTTGCAAGCATCTAGCGGTCGTGATTTGCGAGCAAATCCCGACCCTAGTGCAGTGTA